>Ga0182745_1000432_pt1 | contig 47531 bp, 43 predicted proteins | sample eDN3rd30CKraftBY_FD_128523 | JGI IMG/M metagenome (GOLD analysis project Ga0182745, IMG submission 128523) | Enriched backyard soil microbial communities from Emeryville, California, USA - eDNA 3rd pass 30_C Kraft BY (version 2) (version 2) | ecosystem: Environmental > Terrestrial > Soil >...
ACGCTGGTGCCCCGAACCGCCCGGGCGCCCGTGGCCACCGCCTCGGCAAGCGCCTGCGTGTGTCCATATCCAGAGTGATAGACGATGGCGACGTTGGTCATGATGACTTCCAATCCTTTGATTCCACTAAAGAAACTACAGAGGCGTTTCTTCAGGTCAGTTGCTTTCATAAAGTGACTGGAAACATCTGGGATGGCCGCTATATATTCTCCAGTAGGTACCGAATCGTAACCTGAAGGTTTTTCCATGAGCACGTCGCCCCCCGCCACCGCCGCCCAGGCCAAGGAAAGCGTCAGCTGCCCGATGGACTTCATCCTGCGCATGCTGATGGGACCGTGGACGACCTACATCCTCTACAATCTGCGTACCCATGGGCCGCAGCGCTTCGGCGAGCTGAAGCGCCGCGTCTCGGGCATTTCGGCCAAGATGCTGACGGAGCGCCTGCGCACACTGGAAGGCGCGGCACTGGTGAAGCGCGACTACGAAGCGACCATCCCGCCCAAGGTCACTTATTTCCTGACCAAGCGCGGCGGCGAACTGGACGAGGTCATGGACCGGCTGGCCGAGATCGCGATCCGCTGGGAAGCCGAGGACGCCGCCCGGCGCAATGGCCGCGCGATCGAGCCGAAAGGCCCCGAGAAGGCGGCGGTGCTGCAGGCGGCGGAGTAGCGGTCAGCCGCACAGCCAGATGTTCACGGCGAAGCGGCCATCGCCAAAGGCGCCCTCGGGGCAGGACACGCGCTCTACCTCGTGACGCGCCGTCGAGGGGAAGACGAGCAGGCTGTCGTGGGTCGGCTCGACATCGACCGTCTGGCCGCCGCCGAGATCGAAGAGCCGGAGACGCCCGCCCGTGAACCGGCGCGGCTCTCGGTGGAAGTAGTAGACCATGGTGAGCCGCCGACGCCCGCCCGGCGTGTACTGATCGCCGGTGAACGTGTCGGTGTGCGGCCGGTAGAAGGCGCCGTCGCCATGCGCAACCACTTCCAGCTGCGTGCTGTTGGGCGGCGTGCGGGCCATCTCGAATTCCATCTCCAGCACCGACTGCAGCGCCAGTGCCTTGCGGCGCAGCGGCCGGGCGAAGGCACCCAGATCCGTCAGGACGGAGGATTGGCGGGTCAGCGTTTCGAGTCGGCCGGTGCCCTCATGGGCCAGACGGGTCGGCGTGAACCTGGGTTCGGAGGCGAGCGCGTAGACCAGCAGTCGCGCCGAATGGGCCTCGCCCAGCCATCCTGCGAAGATCCGGTGGGGCGGAAACCGCCCGCCAAGGAAAGACGGCTCCGACATCCGCCAGCTTTCGGCGTGTTAACCGATGCTGGCAAGACATTGTTTTGGATGGTTAATCTAGCCGCCCATGAGATGCCTCCCGTAGACGCTGACGCGAAACATCAGGAAGCGGTCTTAACTTCAGCGAACAGCCTGAGCCTCTAGCTCCGGTAGTTAAGGTGAACTCTGAGCTGATGGATCGGCCCGGAGTTCACCCAAAACATCAACGGAAGCCCATTAGATACCGTTCAGCCGACGATGTGTCCTTACTTCTTGGTCACGCCCCAGAACACCGTCACCGGCGGCGGCGGGGTCAGCGTGCCGATATTCGAGCGCACGGCACTGACACCGAACCACTCGCCGAGCGGCACGTGTGTCACCACCTTGATGGCGCGCTCCTGGACGGCGGTGGCGGCGGCCTTCTTCTCGGCTTCCGTGCTCGCCTGCACGTACTTGTCGCGCAGCTTCTCGAGTTCCTCGTCGCACGGCCAGCCGGCGCGGGCCTTGTCGCAGCTCGCGATCAGGAAGGGTGTCATCAGCGGATCCAGGATATCGACCTGCGACCAGCTCGTGGAGAAGGCATTCCAGCCGCCCTCCGACACCGGCACCTTCTTGGCCAGCCGCACGATCACGCTCTGCCAGTCCATCGAAATCATGTCGACCTTGAAGCCCGCCCGCTCGAGCAGCGCCTTGGCCACCGGGCCGAGTTGCTTGATGGAGCCGAGGTCGGTCGGTGCCAGCAGGGTCACGGGCGTGCCGTCGTAACCGGCCTCGGCCAGCAGCGCCTTTGCCTTGGCGGCATTGCCCTCGACCAGTCCGGCCATGCCGGCATCGGTCGCCAGCGGCGAGCCGCAGGTGAACATCGCCTTGCAGGTCTGCCAGAATCGCTTGTCGCCGATATTGGCCTGCAGGAAGTCCTCCTGGTTGAGGGCCAGCGCGGCGGCCTGACGGACCTTCTCGTTGTTGAAGGGCGGCAAGAGCCAGTTCGGCCGGAAAGCGTACTGGTTGGAGACGCGTCCCTTGATGACGCGGACGCCCTTGTCCTTCTCGATCAGCGGCAGATGGTCGGACGAAACGCCTTCGAGATAGTCGATCTCGCCGTTCAGCAGCGCATTGACCTGGGTCTCGGCGTCGGAGATCGAGACCCACTCGACCCGGTCGACCTTCACGACCTTGCCGCCGGACAGGCCCGACATCGGCTCGGCGCGCGGCTTGTACTTGGCGAACTTCGTGTAGACGAGCTTCTCGCCGGGCTTCCACTCATCCTTCTTGAACACGAAGGGGCCGGAGCCAATGTAGTCCTCGATCTGTTTGAACGGATCGGTCTCGGCGATGCGCTTGGGCATCATGAAGGGTACGACCACCGACGGCTTGCCCAGCGACTCGATCACCGCGCCGAACTTCTGCTTCAGCACGATCTGGAAGGTCCTGGGATCGACGACCTTATATTCCTTCAGGGCCTGCGCCATCTTCTGGCCCATCGCATCGCGGGCCGACCAGCGCTTCAGCGAGGCGATGCAATCCTCGGCCGTCACCGGCTGGCCGTCGTGCCATTCCAGCCCGTCGCGCAGCTTGAAGGTCCAGACGAGCCCGTCGTCGCTGGTCGTCCACGTGTCGACCATCTGCGGCTTCACCTGGAACTTCTCGTCCATGGCGAAGAGCACGTCGTAGAGCATGTAGCCGTGATTGCGCGTGATGTAGGCGCCGCTCCAGATCGGATCGAGCACCTTCACATCGGAGTGCATCACCACTTTCAGGGTCTGCGCCGAGGCAATCGGCACGGCGGAAACGGCTGCGAGGGCAGCGACAGCGGATAGTAGGAAACGACGCATCAATGGGCCCCATGAACAACGCGAGGACCCAAACTCTAGGGCGAGTGCACGGCCTGTGTCAGCGCGGCAGCGCCGGTTGGGCGAAAAAGAAAGTTCCTCCGGCGAAACGCGCCGCGCGATTCCTGACACGCTTCTTGCAGGCGAGTCGCTCGCACGTCAGAGAGCGAGCCTGTAGACCCGCGCCGCCGTCCCCGAGAACAAGGCCTTCTTCTCCGAGGCCGACGTGCCTGCCGAGATTCGCTTGAAAGCGTTCCACAGGACGCCGTAGCCCGAGGTGATCTTGTCGACCGGGAAGTTGCTCTCGTACATGCAGCGGTCGACACCGAACAGGCCGATCGTGGTCTCGACCCATGGCCTGAACGCGTCGGCCAGTTCCTGCGAGCCCGGCGGAGTCGGACGGCGGTAGAAGTCGAAGAAGCCCATCGCCATGCCAAGCCCGCCGACCTTCACCACGATGTTGGGGCGCTTCGCCAGTTCGGCCATCGACTTCTTCCAGGCGGTACGCACCTCGTCATGGCGGCCGGCATAACCAGCATAGCCGAGCGGCCCGCCGACATGATCGAGCACGATCGTCGTGCCGGGGAAGGCGTCGGCCAGTTCGGCGATCTCGAGGATCTGCGGATGATAGAGCCAGGCGTCGAACGTCAGGTCGCGCTTCGCCAGTTCCCTGAAACCCTCGCGCCAGGTCTGGTCGCGGGTCTGCTCGGGCGGCGGGTCGTTGCGCGAGTTGCGGATTCCCGGATCGGCGTCCCAGCCGGTCTGGTGACGAATGCCCTTGAAGCGTCCGTTGCCGGCGGCGATCTGGGCGTCGAACACATCGCCCGCCTTCTCCCCCAGGCGCAAGTCGACATGGCCGACGATACCGGCGCAGGCGCGCAAGTTTCCATAGAGGCCCGACGCGCTCATCGCCGCGACGCCGTTGGCGAACTCGGTCTCGCCGATGCAGCGCAGTTCGGCAGGCCCGTCCTTGCGGTACATCGAATGACAGTCGACGTACACCGTACCCACGATGTTATGCCCGGTCCGCGTGTCGGCCAGCAGGTCGTGGAACAGATAATCGTTGCCGGTGCGCTGCCAGAGATGGTGATGCGGATCGACGATCGGCAGGTCGGGCTCGAGCGCCGGCTCGCTCACCTTGGCGACCCAGGCCGGATCGGGATTCATGACATTGCCCAGGCTTTCGGTGGGTTGGACCATCGTTTCCTCCGTCGCGGCGTTTCTTAGTGGATCGGCTCTTCGGCGATCATTGAGACGTGGGCATGCACGACCTTAAATCCGACGTCGGGCAGGCGCACCCAGGTCTGCGTCTGCCGGCCTGTCATCTCCCTGCCCCGCACCTTGTAGACCAGGGAGACCGTCGCGATGTCGCGGCCCAAGGTGACGATGTCGAGCCGCAGCCGCTTCTCCTTGGAGCCGGGCCCCGGCGGACGGGCGACGCGAAAGGCATGGATGCGGTCGAAGCCGTAGCCGTGTTCGTTGTTGGCGAGACGGATCGTGTGCGGGCTGTTCCAGAAGGTGGCGTCGAGCACCTCGACGTTCTTGTCGATCAACGCCTGCTCGTAGCGTTCGAACAGCTCACGTACCTCGTCCACGACTTCGGGAATGTTCGGCGTCAGATCCGTCACGCTCACCTCACTCTTGCTGGATTTCCCACGACTGTAGCACCCGCCGGGACATCGCGAGTGACGACGGCGCCAGCGCCCACGATCGCCTCGTCGCCGATGGTCACGCCCGGCAGCACGATGGCGCCGCCGCCGATCCAGACATCGGCGCCGATCTTCACCGGCCTTCCGAATTCCAGGCCGGCGCGACGCTGCGCGGGACTACGCGGATGGTCCGCAGTCAGGATCTGCACGCCGGGCCCGATCTGCGTGCGGTCACCGATCGTGACCTGTACCACGTCGAGGATGATGCAGTCGAAGTTGAGGAACACGCCTTTACCGAGGCTGATGTTGTAGCCGTAGTCGCAATGGAAGGGCGGCCGGATGTAGGCGCCCTCCCCCACCTCGGCCAGCATCTCGCGCAGCAGCGCCGGATAGTTCTTCTGCGTAGCCGCGATCGAGGCATTGTAGCGATCCATCCAATCGGCGGCGCGGCGCGCGTCGGCGGCCAGTTCCTCGCCGGTCGCCACGTAGAGTTCGCCCGCTAGCATCTTCTGCTTCTCGCTCGCCAAGACGCCCCCTTCTCGAAGGCGCGATCAGCCCGCCGCCTTCTCCATCGCGCGGGCCACGGCGACCAGGGTCGCATCGCTGCCGCGCGGACCGATGATGGACAGGCCGACGGGCAGACCGTCAACCGTCGTGGCGCCGGGCAGATTGACCTGCGGAAAGCCCGCCAGCCCACCCTGCGCGCAGAGGCAGGTGATGCGGTCGCGCAGCGGATCGAGAACCGACAGCGGCAGGCCGACCTTCGGCGCCGGAAACGGCGTCGTCGGCAGGCAAAGGATCGTGCCCGGCGGCAGCAAGTACTTCATGCGGCCGCGCGCTTCCTGGCGCATCAGGTTGGCCCAGACCTTGTCGCCCTCGGGAATCATCGAGCCAGTGACCAGCGCCTTGGCGACCGAGAAGGCGAAGCGCGGGTTGCGCCCGTCGAGCCACGGCTTGAACGTCGCGTAGGCCTCGGCGGGCTGCAGGCTGCGCTGGGCGCGCGCCCATACCGAGAGGCCCTGCGGCGCCATGATCTCCTCGCGGCTCGAACCAATAAGGGCGGCAAGCTTCTTCACCAACGGCTGCAGCGCCTCGGACGTGTCGGCATCGGCGAAGCCGAAGGCGTCGACCGCGACGACGAGCTTTGAGGGCAACGCCGTCGGAATCTCCTCGCCCAGCATCACAGAGCAGACCTTCGCAAAGGTCTCGGCGTCGCGGGCGAACCATCCGGTCGTATCGGAGGTCGGCGCCTGGGGCAGCATGCCCGTCACGTCGATGCGGCCATGGGTCGGGCGGATTCCGTACAGGCCGCAGAAGCTTGAGGGCACGCGCACCGAGCCACCGGTGTCGGTGCCGAGCGCGGTATCGCAGATCCCCGCGGCCACGGCGGCGGCAGAGCCCGAGGACGAGCCGCCCGGCACGCGCCCCGGGGCGCGGACGTTCTTCGGCGTGCCGTCGAAGGCGTTCTCGCCCAGGATGCCGAGCGAGACCTCGTCGGTAATGGTCTTGCCGATCAGCGTCGCGCCGGCATCGAGCAGGGTCTGCACCGCCCAGGCGTGCCTGTCGGGGATGGGACGCCCGGTGGGCCAGTCGTGGTTGCCGCCGCCGGTCGGCACGCCTGCCACGTCGAAGAGGTCCTTCGCGGCGAAGGTGAGGCCCGACAGCGGACCGCCCGCCCTGCCCTCGATGCGCGCACGGGGGCCGGGAACGAAGGCACCGATCTCGTCATTCATGGAACGCTACTCGCTATTGGAAGCCTACTCGGCCGGCGCCGCCGGCATGCGGCCCTTGGTGCGCCAACGCCTCGCCCAGCCGGGGCTGAACTTCATGCCGGTGAGCTTGTCGAACCACATGTAGACGACGGGGGTGATGAACAAAGTCAGGAGCTGCGACACCATCAGGCCGCCGACGACGGTGATGCCGAGCGGCTGGCGGAGTTCTGCGCCGGCGCCGTGACCCACGGCGATCGGCAGGGCCCCCAGGAGAGCGCAGACGGTCGTCATCATGATCGGCCGGAAGCGCAGGAGCGCCGCTTCGACGATCGCGGTTTCGGCATCGGCCCCCTGACCCCGTCGCTCGATCGCGAAGTCGACCATCATGATGGCATTCTTCTTCACGATGCCGATCAGCATCACGACGCCGATCATGGCGATGACCGACAGGTCCATGCCGAACAACATCAGGGTCGCGAGCGCGCCGATGCCAGCCGACGGCAGACCCGACAGGATGGTGAGCGGATGGATGAAGCTCTCGTAGAGAATTCCCAGGATGATGTAGATCACCAGCACCGCCGCCAGCAGCAGCAGGCCTTGGTTGGCGACCGCCTGCTGGAAGACCTGGGCGCTGCCCTCGAAGCTGGTGGTGATGGTGGCCGGCAGGCCGACCTCCGTCGCTGCCGCCTGGATGTCGCGCACCGCCTCGCCGAGCGCCACGCCCGGCGCCAGGTTGAAGGAGATCATGACCGAGGGAAGCTGGGCAATGTGGTTGACGGTCAGCGACGTCGGCTTGTCGATGCGCTTGGCCAGCGTGTCCAGCGGCACGAGTCCGCCATTGGGCGTTCGGACCTGCAGTTTCCGCAGGATGTCGCCGGCATCGCCGTACTTCGGATCCGCCTCGAGGATCACCTGGTAGGTGTCGTCCGATGCGTAGATGGTCGAAACCTGCCGCGTGCCGAAGGCCGAGTAGAGGAGAAGGCGAATCTGGTCGACCGACACGCCGAGCCGCGAGGCAATGTCGCGGTCGATATCGATCATTGCCGAGCGGGCCCGAACCTGCAGGTCCGAGTTCACGTCGAGGATCGAGGGTATGCGGCGCATCCTCGCTTCCATCAGGGGGCCGTATTCGCGCAGCAGGTTGAGATCGCTCGAACGCATGCCGAACTGGTATTGGGCACGGCTCTGCGTCGTGGAAATGTTGATCGACTGGGCAGCCTGGAAATACACGTTGATGCCCGGCACGGCGGCCGTCGCCCGGCGCAGTCGGGCGATGACCTGCTGTGCGCTGTCCGTGCGCTCCGGCTTGTCACGCAGCATGATGAAGATGCGTCCGGAATTCACCGTGGCTGCAGCATTGCCCCCGCCGACGGTCGACATGACCGAGGCCACGTCGGGATCCCGGCGGATGACCTCGGCCAACGCCGACTGGCGGGCCACCATCGCGTCGAAGGACGCATCGTCCGGCCCGATCGTGGAGCCCTGGATCTGGCCGATATCCTCCGACGGGAAGAAGCCCTTGGGGATCGCCTGGAAGAGCATCGCCGTGACGACGAAGGTGCCGAGCGTGATCGCGAGCACCAGCCGGGGATAGCCGACCGTGCGACGCAGCGCCCAGCCGTAGCCATTGGTGAGTTTCGTGAAGCCCCACTCGAAACTGCGCAGGAGCACGTTGTGCTTCTCGTGATGGTCGATCGGCTTCAGCCAGCGTGAGCAGAGCATCGGCGTCAGGGTCAGCGACACGACGCCCGAGATCAGGATCGCGAAGGCGATGACGAGGCCGAACTCGTTGAACATGCGCCCGACGACGCCGCCCATGAACAGCACGGGGATGAACACGGCGACCAGCGACAACGTCATTGAGACGATCGTGAAGCCGACCTCCTTGGAGCCCTTGAGCGCCGCCTCCATCGGCTTTTCGCCCGCCTCGATGTGACGGACGATGTTCTCCAGCATGACGATGGCGTCGTCGACCACGAAGCCGACGGCCAGGGTCAGCGCCAACAGGGATATGTTGTCGATCGAGTGGCCGCAGAGATACATGCCGGCGAAGGTACCGATGACCGAAATCGGCAGCGCGATCGCCGGAATCATGGTCGCGCGGAAACTGCGCAGGAAGAAATAGATCGCGATGATCACCAGGAGCGCGGCCAGCGCCAGGGTGAACTCGACGTCGTCGATGGCCTCGCGGATCGGCTTCGATCGGTCGGCGAGCAGGTGGATCTCGACCCCTGCCGGCAGCTCGGCCTGAATCTGCGGGATGATCGCCTTCACCCGATCGACCACCTCGACCGTGTTGGCGTCGGGCTGGCGATAGACGCCCATCACGATGGCGCGCGTGCCGTCGAGCCAGCTCGCGACCTTGTCGTTCTCGACGCTGTCGATCGCAGTCGCCACGTCGGAGATGCGGACCGGCGCGCCGTTCTGCCAGGTGACGATCACCGGCATGTAGTCCGCGGCCTTGCTGATCGGCCCCGTGGCTTCGAGAATCGCGTTCTGCTTCTGGTCCGCGATGGAACCGACCGGCTTGCTCGAATTGGCGTTGACGACGGCGTTCTGCAGCTCCTGCAGGGTCAGCCCGCGAACAGCGAGCTGGTCCAGGTCGGCGCGGACGCGGACGGCGAATTTCTGAGAGCCGAAGATCAGGACCTGCGCCACGCCCGGCAGGGTCGACACACGCGGCATGATCGCCCGGTTGACGAAAGCATCGACGTCCGAGAGCCGGGCCTGGTTCGACTTGAGCGCGAGGAACATCACCGCCCAGTCCGCCGGATTGACCTTTCGGAAACTGGGCGGGGTCGTCATCTCCGGCGGCAGCCGACGCATAGCCGAGGAGATCGCCGACTGAACGTCGAGCGCGGCGCCGTCGATGTTCCGGTTCAGGTCGAACTGGAGCACGATCGATGTGTTCCCGAGCGACGATGTCGAGGTCATCGTAGTCACGCCGGCGATCGTCGAGAATTGGCGCTCCAGGATCGAGGCGACGGAGGCGGCCATCGTTTCAGGGCTGGCGCCGGGCAGCTGCGCCGTGATCTGGATGGTCGGGAACTCGACCCTCGGGACGGCGGCGACCGGGAGCTGCTTGTAGGCGAATATTCCACCGAGGACGAACGATGCCATCAACAGGATGGTCATCACCGGACGGCGGATACAAAGTTCAGAGATGTTCACGTCCCGCCTCCGCTACGATCGGCTATCCGCGCGGTGGCGATGCGGGCCGGTTCGGATCAACCGTCGGCGGCCGGATCGTCACCGATGCCCCTTGGACCAGCCGGAGCTGACCGTCGACCACCACCTGCTCGCCGCTTTCGACACCCTTGCCGATCACGGCTCGGCCGTCCTGGGTTCGCTTGACGACGACCTGCCTGAGCTCGGCCACGCCGTCCTTGATGACGAACACGAAGGGGCCTTGCGATCCGAGCTGGACCGCGCTCGCGGGAACCGAGATCGCATTGGACTCGATGCCCAGGACGATCTCCACCTTGACGAACTGGCCGGGCCACAAGAGCTCGTTGGCATTCCCGATACGCGCCTTGGCCGTCACCGTGCCGGTATTCGGATCGACGGTATTCTCGATGAAGGCCATCTCGCCCGACTGCTTCTTGGTGTCGTCGATGACGGCCGTCACCGTGACCGGACCCTTGGTCATCGCGGCGCGCAGGTCCGGCAGGATGATCTGCGGAATGGCGAAACTGACGTAGATCGGGTCGATCTGATTGATCGTGGCCAGCGTGCTGGTGGCCGAATTGTCGCCGGTGCGCACCACCGCCCCCGCCTTGTTCGCGATCGAGCCGATGCGCCCGGAGACCGGGGCCCGGATCTCGGTGAAGGTGAGCTGGGTCTGGACGCTGGCCTTGGCGGCCTCGTCGGCCTCGAGCTGCGCTTCGGCGGCCTTCAGGGCGGTACCGGCATTGTCGCGCTGCACCACGGTGCCGGCGTTCTTCGACAGGAGCTCCTCGTTGCGCTGCAGGTCACGCCGGGCCTGCACGACCTGCGCCTGGTCCTTGCGGATCTGCGCCTCGATCTGCCCGAGCTGTGCCTTCAGGGTGCGCGCATCGAGTTCGAAGAGGATATCGCCCTCCTTCACGAGAGCGCCCTCCTCGACGTTCACCTTCATGATCTGGCTGTCCATCCGCGGCTTGATCTGGACGGAGGCAATCGACTGCACCGTGCCGACGGCATCCACCATGACGGGCATGGCGTCGCGCATCACCGGCATGACCACGACCGGCACCGCCCCACCCGGATTGAGGCGGCCGCGACGGCCCTGCGGCTGCGCGCCCGAAGCAGGGCTCGCCTGGGCCTCGGCCGTCTTGGCAGCCGTTCCCATGCCGATATGAGGCCCGACCTGCCGGATCACATCATCGCGATAGATATAGACTGCTCCGCCGATCGCAACGATCGAAGCGAAGACCGCCGCACGGACGAATCCCATTCCCAAGACTCCAGTCCCCAAGCCCCGGCAGGATTATAGCCCCCCCACCGCCCGGCGATAGCCGGAAACACCTGCTCCGGCCGGAATCCACATGCAAAAAACCCGCCACGATCGGGCGGGTTTTTCGTCAATTCCAGGGTCGGCCGATTAACGGCTGTAGTATTCGACCACCAGCGAGGGCTCCATCTGGACCGGATACGGCACGTCCGCGAGCTTCGGCCCGCGCACATAGGTGCCCTTCATGTCCTTGTGGTCGGCCGTCACGTATTCCGGCACGTCGCGCTCGGCGGTCTGCGTCGCCTCGAGGACCCGCTCCATCTGGCTGGCCTTGGAGGTCAGCTCGATGACGTCGTTGTCCTTCACCTGGTACGACGCGATGTTCACGCGGCGGCCGTTGACCTTCACATGGCCGTGGCTGACCAGCTGGCGCGAGGCGAAGACGGTGATGGCGAACTTCATGCGGTAGATCACCGCGTCCAGCCGGCGCTCGAGCAGCTCGACCAGGTTCTCGCCGGTGTCGCCCTTGCGGCGGACGGCTTCGGCGTAATAGCGGCGCAGCTGACGCTCGCTGACCGAGCCGTAGTAGCCCTTGAGGCGCTGCTTCGCCATGAGCTGGAGGCGATAGTCGGTCGGCTTGGTGCGACCCTGGCCGTGCTGGCCGGGACCATATTCACGCTTGTTGAGCGGGCTCTTGGGACGGCCCCACAGGTTCACCCTGAGGCGGCGGTCGATCTTGTACTTCGAATTTGCGCGCTTGCTCACGCTGCACTCCGTCATTGTGCGCCCCGCTTCGCGGGTACGCCGTGTTGTCCGGATAGGCCTTGGTCCGACACATCGCGCCTGTTTGCAGGCGCTTCAGTCGGGGCGGGAGGAGAGCCCGAACGGCCCTCAACCACGTTCTCCGGAGGAAGCGCGGAACATACCGGCCGTTTCCGGCCAGTCAAGCGGGCGTTAATGCTGTCAGATCAATGACTTAGATCTCGACCAGCACCACTTCGTGGGTCACGGCGGCCGATTTCTTCACCATCGCGGTCGCCGAACAGTACTTTTCGTCCGACAGGCTGACCGCTCGCTCGACCAGCGCCTTGTTCAGCTTCCGGCCGCGCACCGTGTAGACCAGCTTCACCGAAGTGTAGACCTTGGGATGGTCCTCGGCCCGCTCGGCGACCAGCGAGACCTCGACGCCTTCGATGTCCTGGCGCTGCTTCTTCAGCATCGAGACGACGTCGATGGCGGTGCAGCCGCCCATTCCCATCAACAGGACCTCCATCGGCCGGGAGGCGAGATTGTGGCCGCCGATCTCGGCAGCGCCGTCCATGGTGATCGTGTGGCCGCTGCCGCCCTCGGCGACCAGGAGCGCTCCGTCGACCCAGGTGATCCTGGCGGTGGTGGACATGGCTATTCCTCGTGCTGTTTCTTGGACAGGAACTTGATGACGCCGTGGAAGGTGCGGGCCTCCTGCTCCGTCATCTCGGCGCGCTGCAGCAGCGCCCTGAGATTGAGCACCATGGACGGCCGCATCTCCTTGTTCCGCAGGAAGCCCGACTGGTCGAGCGCACGCTCGAGATGGTCGAACAGGCTCTGCAGCTCCTCCTTGGTCGCGGGCCGTGTCGCATGGTCGGCCACGCGCACGGGCGGCGTCGTATCCGCGGCGGCAGTCCATTCATAGGCCACCAGAAGTACCGCCTGGGCCATGTTCAGCGAGGAGAATTGCGGATTGAGCGGGATCGAGAGCGCGGTGTCGGCATGCACCATGTCGTCGTTCTCGAGACCGGTCCGCTCGGGCCCGAACAGGATGCCGACGCCTTCGGCCCGTCCGATCCAGCCGCGCATCTCGGACGCGGCCTGGCGCGGCGTCACGATGCGCTGCACCAGCTCGCGGTTGCGCGCCGTGGTGGCGACCACATGCTCGAGGTCGGCGACCGCCTCGCCCACGCTCTCGAAGACCTCGGCCTTCTCCAGCACGATGTCGGCCCCCGAGGCGGCGCGTTGCGCCCGCTCGTTGGGCCAGCCGTCGCGCGGCGCGACCAGCCTGAGCGTCGACAGGCCGCAATTCAGCATGGCGCGCGCGGCCATGCCGATATTCTCTCCAAGTTGCGGGCGTACGAGGATGACCGCCGGCGTGACGGCGGCGACGTCGCGGCCCTTCGATGCGCGTCCCATGCCGCCGTATAACGTGGTTAGCGGCCGCCGATAAGGGCCGGGCGTCGCATCAGGAAAAGCAGCGGGATCAGCACCAGCGAGCAGATCATCATGATGCGGAAGTCGTTGAGGTAGCCGATCAGCGCGGCCTGGCGGGTGATTTCGCCGTCCCAGATCGCGAGCTGCGTCGGGTCGAGGCTGACCCCGGTGGGATTCATCGGCCAGCCCGGATGATAGGGCGTGAACTTCTCAACCATGTCGGCGCGGTTCTGCTGGGTGTTGCTGGCCAGCATCGAGACCAGCACGGCGATGCCGATGCTGGCGCCCAGATTGCGCAGCAGCGCGTTCACCGCGGCTCCCTCGGTGCGCAGGCGCTGCGGCAGGGTGGCGAAGGTCAGCACGGTGAGCGGCGGGAAGACGAGACCCAGCCCGAAGCCCAGCAGGATGCCGTTCCAGATGATGCGGCCCTCGCTGACGTTGAGGTTGAACAGCGTCATGTCGTAGAGCGACACCGCCGCCAGCGCGAAGCCAGCGCCGATCAGCAGGCGCGCATCCATGCGGCCGATCAGGCGCGACACCATCATCATCGAAACCATCATCCCGGCACCGCGCGGCGCCAGCACCACGCCGGTGGTGAACACCGGATAGCCCATGAGCTGCTGCAGGAATGGCGGCATCAGGGTCGCCGTCACGATCAGCACGAGGCCGGCAAGTGCCGTGAAGCAAAGCCCGACCGTGAGATTGCGATCGCGGAACAGCTCGCGCGACAGGAACGGCTGCCGGTCGGTCATCATGTGGATCACGAACATGGCGAAGGCGACAGCCGCGACCAGCGTCTCGCCGATGATCTCGACCGAGTCGAACCAGTCGAGCATGTGGCCGCGGTCGAGCATGAGCTGGAACGAGCCGATGGCGACCGCCAGCAGGGTGAAGCCCATCAGGTCGAAGCGCCGCGGCGCGCCGTGCACGTTGTCGCGCACCAAGGCCAGGATGCCGACCGCGCACAGGATGCCGACCGGCAGGTTGACGTAGAAAACCCAGCGCCAGGAGAATTCGTCGGTCAGCCAGCCGCCCAGCGACGGTCCGGCGATGGGGCCGAGCATCGTACCGACCCCCCACATGGCCATCGCCTTGCCCTGCTCCTCGCGCGGATAGGTGTCCATCATGATGGCCTGCGATACCGGCACCAGCGCCGCGCCAAAGCCGCCCTGCAGGGCGCGGAACAGGACGAGCTGGTCGAGCGTCTGCGCCGCGCCGCACATCATCGAAACGATGGTGAAGCCGATAACGCAGGTCGCCAAGGTTTGTCGCAGGCCGAAGCGCATGGCGCAGAACCCGGCGAGCGGCGTCAGGATGGCGGAGGCCACGATGTAGGAGGTGACGACCCAGGAGACCTGCTCCTGCGTCGCCGACAGCGAGCCCTGGATCGACGGCAGTGCCACGTTGGCGATGGTGCCGTCGAGCGCGTGCATGATGGTGGCGGCCATCACCGTGAAGGTGATCAGGCGGCGGCGGCGCAGGACCGCCGGGTCGACGGCCGGCGCCATCGGTCAGGGCTTAGAAGAAGCGGACGCGCTCGAGAGGCCGAGCGACTTGGCCCACCCCGCCCACAGGCTGGCGAGCGAGCGCGTATGACCGGTCTCGACCGAAACGGTCGTGCTCATGCCAACCCGGAGCGGCGGATCACCCTCGCGGCAGGCGACCGAGAGGCGGACGGGAATGCGCTGGACCACCTTGACCCAGTTGCCGGTGGCGTTCTGCGGCGGCAGCACGGCGAACTCCGCGCCGGTCGACTGGGAGATGCTCGCCACCGTGCCCCAGCATTCGGACTCCGGATAGGTGTCGACATGAATCTGGACCTTCTGGTCCGCGCGCACACGCGTGAGTTCGGTCTCCTTGAAGTTGGCCTCGATCCACAGATCGCCGTCGGCCACCACCACCATCACCGGCACGCCGGCGGTGGCATAGCTGCCCGGCACCGGCCGCTTGCTGACGATACCGTCGATCGGCGACTCGATCGTGGCGCGGCGCAGTTGCAGCAGCGCCTCCTCGCGCATCGCCATCATCTGGCGCACGCGCGGATGGTCGTCGGCGCGAATCTTGGGATCGCCCGCCAGCGCCGCCTCGATGCGCTGCAGATCCTCCTGCGCCGCCGAGATGCGCTGGCGCGCGACTTCGAGGCCCATGCGGGCCTCCTCGAGTTTGGCCGTGGAAGCGACCTTCTTCTCGGCCAGCTCCGCCTGCCGGTCGAATTCGGCCTGGGCGAAGGTCTGCTGGCTGAGCGCCGCCTTGATCTCCTCGCGTTTGGTCCGCCACTGGGCGCGCAGGCCGCGGATCTCGGCGCGCACCGTCTCGGTCTCGGCCTCGATGCGGGTGAGCGCGTGGCGATAGGACTGGTCGTCGAGCCGGAACAGGAGCTGGCCGCGCGAGACCTTCTCGTTCTCGTGCACCGGCACGTCGACGATCAGTCCGGAAAGCTGGGTCGCGATCTGGGCGCGGTCGCCCTTCACATAGGCATTGTCGGTGGTGACGGTGCCGCCCGACGACAGCCAGACGAACAGCGTGGCGACCAGCACGATCGCCGGCAGCGCCCACATGAAGGCGCGCGCGAGCACACGGGCGCCCAGCCGCGGACGGCGCAGGGAAGCCGCCGCGATGGGCGGTGTCTGGGTATCCAGATGCTCTCCGTCTCGCACGATTATATCGTCTGCCCCACTCTACCCGAGGTCAACCGGCAGGTGCGGCATGGCTGCTACGCCGGCTGCGCCGGTAGTGCTGCTACGCCGGCTGCGCCGGTAGTGCTGCTAGGCAGGCTGAGCCGGGCGGGCACCATCACGGAACAGCTTGTAGGTGATGGCGTCGTAGAGCGCGTTGTAGGAGGCGTCGACGATATTGGGCGATACGCCGATCGTGCTCCAACGCCGTCCCTTCGCATCCGCACTCTCGATCATGACGCGTGTCGTCGCCGCCGTACCGCCTGCCGAATCGAGGATGCGGACCTTGAAGTCGACCAGCCGCATGTCCTCGAGCTCCGGATAGACCGGCACGAGCGCCTTTCGCAGCGCGGCATCGAGCGCGTTCACGGGGCCATTGCCCTCGCCCACCTCCATCGCGCGGCGGCTGGCGACGTCGAGCTTAACCGTCGCTTCCGACATGGCCACGGTCTGGCCGCGCGCATTGACGCGACGCTCGACCAGGACACGGAAGCTGTGCAGCGCGAAATAGTCGGGCAGCGTGTGCAACTCGTGCCGCGCCAGCAGCTCGAAGCTCGCATCCGCGCCGTCATAGGCGTAGCCCTCGGACTCGCGGTCCTTCACGATCTCGAGCAGGCGCGCGACGCCAGGATGCTTGGGATCGACCTCAAGGCCGATCTGGCGGAAGCGGGCCATGATGTTGGACCGGCCGGCCTGATCGCTGACGACGATGAGGCGCTGGTTGCCGACAACCTCCGGGTCGACATGCTCGTAGGTCCGGGGGTCCTTCTCGACCGCCGATACGTGCAGGCCGCCTTTGTGGGCGAAGGCGCGCGTGCCGACATAGGCGGCGCTGCGGTTGGTCGGCATGTTCAGCCGGTCGTCGAGCAGGCGCGACAGGTGCGTGAGCCGCTGCATCGCGCCGTCCTTCAGCCCGGTGTCGAAGCCCATCTTCAGCACGAGGTTGGGGATCAGCGCGATCATGTTGGCATTGCCGCAGCGTTCGCCGAGCCCATTGATCGTGCCCTGGACCTGACGCACGCCGGCGCGTACCGCGGCCAGCGAGTTGGCCACGGCATTCTCGGTGTCGTTGTGCGTATGGATGCCGAGCCGGTCGCCCGGGATCTTCTTCACCACCTCGCCCACAATGCGCTCGATCTCGTGCGGCAGGGTTCCGCCGTTGGTGTCGCAGAGCACCATCCAGCGCGCGCCCGCCTTCTCGGCGGCGGCGAGGCAGGCCATCGCATAGTCGGGATTGGCCTTGTAGCCGTCGAAGAAATGCTCGGCGTCGAACATCGTCTCCTCCATGCGGGTCTTCGCATAGGCGAGCGAGTCCGAGATCATCTCGAGATATTCGGTCCGGTCGACCTCGAGGGCCACGTCGACATGGAAATCCCAGGTCTTGCCGACCATGCAGACGTTGCGCGCCTTGGTCTGCAGGATCGCCGCGAGGCCGGGATCGTTGGCAGCACTTCGGCCGGCGCGACGCGTCATGCCGAAGGCCACGAACTTGGCGTTCTGGAACTCCGGCGGATCGGCGAAAAACCGGTCGTCGGTCGGATTGGCGCCCGGCCACCCGCCTTCAATATAGTCGATGCCCAACCGGTCGAGCTCGCGCGCGATCGCGGCCTTGTCGGCCACGGTGAAATCGACCCCCTGGGTCTGGGCCCCGTCTCGCAGGGTGGTATCGAAGAGATAGACTCGGTTGGATGACGTCATGGCTCGGCCTTTTCGAAGGGCCGGGACCATACGCCTAACCAGACCGCCGCGACACCTGTCAAAGGACGGGGTAAATTCCTGGAAATCGACGTATGCCGCAATGATCGATGCGGTCACAAGACGATCGAAGCTGGAAGGAAAAGCCTTATGACCACCGCCACCACCATCACCGAACTGCGCACGACGCTCCTGCAGGTGCCGTGGCGGTCCTCGCCGCCGGCGGCCGGGATCCTGGCGCCGGGGCCGCGCGAGATCTTCGTGCTGGAGATCGAGACGCAGGGCGGGCTGATCGGGATGAGCTACCTGATGCCGCTGCACGGCGGGCTCCACACGCTGGACGCCTGCATGAAAGAGCTGGTCGCGCCCTATGTGATCGGCCGCGACGCCACCGAAATCGAGGGCATCTGGCAGACCCTTTACAAGAACAATTTCTGGCTGGGCCGCATGGGCATCACCCTGGCCGCCCAGAGCGCCGTCGACATGGCACTGTGGGACATCGTGGGCAAGCGTGCCAGCCTGCCCTTGTTCCGCCTGTGGGGCGCCGCGCGCACGAAGATCCCGGCCTACGGCTCGGGCTGTTTCCGCGGCCTCGGCCGCGACGGCATGATCGCGCGCGCCCAGGAGTTCACCACCCAGGGGCTCAAGGCCATCAAGATGCAGGTGGCGCACATCCGGCCGTGGCGTGAGGACGTGGCCAACGTGAAGGCCATGCGTGAGGCGATGGGCGACGGCGTCGAGATCATGATCGACGTCAACATGGGATGGGACGCCGACACCGCCATCCAGGCCGGCCACCACATCGACGAGTTCGATCCCTACTGGCTCGAGGAGCCGGTGGTCGCCGAAGACTTCGCGGGCTACCGCCGCATCGCCGCGGCGCTGAAGACGCGCGTGGTCGGCGGCGAAAGCCACTTCATGAGGAACGATCTCCGTCCCTTCTTCGAGCATCCGGGTACGCCGATCCTGCAGCCCGACCCGATGCGCGGCGGCTATTCGGAGTTGCGCAAGATCGCGTCGATGGCGGAGCCCTACGGCATCCGCCTGGCGCCGCACCTGTTCCACGAGCAGATGGTCCATGTGCTGGCCTCGATCCCCAATGCCAGCTACCTCGAATACATGGACTGGAACGACGATCTCTGGATCGAGCCGGTCCTGCCCGCCCAGGACGGCACCATGTCGCCGCCGGAGCGCCCCGGCCACGGCGTCGTATTCCGGCCCGAGATCCTGAAGGATCATCGCATCGGCGGGCAACGCCTCACGGGATGATCCGGGCGCGGCGGCAGGCACGGACACGCTTGCCGATTCGCCGATGAAGAAGCGTGCTGCAGGCGACGGGGGCTCTCGCGCTTGCGGCAACGCCGGCGGAAATGAGGGAGCCGGAGAAGCGTGATGGCGTCCGGCGGAAAGCCGGTCGACATCCATGCAGATGACGTATCGTCCGAACCGTTGTTGCGCATCGACTAATGCCTGATCACTGCTATCCCACGGGACGTTTCTGTCTCGTCAGCCCGGAGTCACCATGAAATCATTTGTCATTGCGGCGTTCCTGATCGGCATGACCGGGTCGGCCGCTGACGCCCAGAATGCACCCATCGAATTTCGCATGGCCGCCTCCGATGCGAATCTGGCGGGCTGCCGCGGTCTCGACGCCCAGCTTTCGCGCGTCCACTCGGTCACGCTCCAGGGCGACAAGGCCCTGCTCAAGCTGGCAGGCGGCATCAGCGAGACGCTGAAGCAGACGAGCCCGGGCGTCTACATGAGCGCCTTCACCCTCTCGGGCGTGCGCCTCGACGTCGTTGCCGACGCCTCCAAATCGCCGAAGACGCTGGTCGTCACCGAAAAGAATCGCGGCTGCCGCTGGGACGCCACCACGAAGTAGGGTCCGCAGAAGCAAAACGGAGCCGGCGCCGAAGCGCGTCCCCGGTCTTGATCGGGACAGGAACGGCGCCTATTTGAGTGCCCCGACAATTGAACCGGATGCGCCTGCAATGGATTTCCACCTGACCGCAATGCCCGCTTGCCTTGCCATCAGGGGACTCCGCTTCCATGCCTTCCATCACGCTTTCCGGCCTCACCGCGACCACGCCTGACGGCCGTACCCTCTTCTCAAATCTGGATCTGAGTTTCGACGGCGGCCGAACCGGCCTCGTCGGCCGCAACGGCGTCGGCAAGACGACGCTGCTCGCGATCATTGCCGGCACGCAGTCGCCGCAAGCGGGTAAGGTGTCGACGACCGGCACGCTGGGCGTCCTGAGGCAGACCGTGCAGGTCGCCCCCGACGAGACGCTAGCCGGCCTGATGGGAGTCGCCGGCACGCTCGACGTGCAGCGCCGTGCCGAGGAAGGCCGAGCGACTGCCGACGAGCTGGCCTCGACCGACTGGACGATCGAAGCGCGCATCGCCTCGGCACTCGCTCGCGTGGGGCTCGACGCCGATCCCTCGACATTGCTGTCGGCGCTTTCCGGCGGGCAGCGCACGCGCGCCGCTTTGTGCGCGCTGGTCCTGGCCCAACCGGATTTCATCCTGCTGGACGAGCCCACCAACAATCTCGATCGCGAGGGGCGCACGTCCGTGATCGAGCTGCTGTCGACATGGCGGGCGAGCGCGATCGTCGTCAGCCACGACCGCGACCTGCTGGAGACGATGGACGCCATCGTCGAAATGACGTCGCTGGGCATCACGCGCTATGGCGGCAACTGGAGTCACTACCGCGAGCGCAAGGCACTGGAACTCGCCGCCGCACGCCACGACCTCGACGACGCGGAACGCCGGGTGTCCGAAGTGACGCGCTCGGTGCAGGCGACCGCCGAACGCAAGGCGCGCAAGGACGGCGCCGGCCAGCGCAAACGAGCCAAGGGCGACATGCCCCGCATCCTGGCCGGTGCGCGACAGAACCGCGCCGAAGGCACGTCGGGCGACAATGTCCGTGTCGCCGAGCGCCGACGGACGCAGGCAGTCGAAGACGCCGACGCCGCACGGCAGCGGATCGAGATCCTGCAGCCGCTGTCGATGGTCTTGCCTTCGACGGGCCTGCCGGCTGGCCGGACCGTACTGCGTCTCGATTCGGTAAGTGCGGGCTACGGAACGGACCCTGCGATCATCGACGGACTCTCCTTCACCCTCACCGGCCCGGAGCGTGTAGCGATCACCGGCCCGAACGGGTCGGGCAAGTCGACGCTGCTTGCGCTCGTCACCGGCAAGCTCGTCCCATGGTCAGGCAGCGTGCGACGGCACACCACGGTCGCGATGCTCGACCAGCAGGTGAGTCTGCTCGACCCGTCGCTGTCGATCCGCGACAACTTCCTGCGGCTCAATCCTGGCGCCGCTGAGAACGCCTGCCGCACCGCCCTCGCCCGCTTCATGTTCCGCGCCGATGCGGCGTTGCAGATCGTGTCGACCTTGAGCGGCGGACAGACGCTGCGGGCCGGCCTCGCCTGCGTGCTGGGCGGCGCCCGACCGCCATCGCTCCTGATCCTCGACGAGCCGACCAACCATCTCGACATCGATGCGATCGAAGCGGTCGAGGCCGGCCTGCGCGCCTATGACGGCGCGTTGCTGGTGGTGAGTCATGACGAGCCCTTCCTCGCCGCGATCGGGACCACGCGTCGCCTCGAATTACCGGCTAGCGGAGACACCTGACGAGAGACCCCTCATGGCGATGGCATGGATGTTGCAGCCGATGCGGCAGTTATCACCCGGGAACAGGGGACAGGGATGAGCTTGATATCGAGGATTTCGGCATTGAAGCTGGCCGCGGCCGCCGTGGGGGCGAGCCTCGCGCTGGCGGGAACCGCCAGCGCGCAGACGCAATGGATCATGGCCAGCGGCTATCCCGAGAACAACTTCCTCACCCAGAACCTGCGCAAATGGGTCGAGGATGTGGAGAAAGGCACCGGCGGCAAGCTCAAGATCACGCTTCACACGAACGACAGCCTGATCAAGCTCGACAGCATCAAGTCGGCGGTCCAGCGCGGCCAGGTGCAGGGCGGCGAAATCCGGCTCGGCGTCTATGGCAACGAGGACCCGATGTTCATCCTCGACGGTGTGCCCTTCGTCGCCTCGACCTACGAGGAAGCGTGGAAGCTGATGGAGCTGCAGAACCCGTACTTCAAGGGCCTGTTTGATAAGGCCGGTATGGTGATCGCAGGCTACCAGGTGTGGCCGAGCCAGGGCTTCTACACCAAGACGCCGGTCAACTCGGTCGAGGACTTCAAGGGCAAGAAGATCCGCATCTATTCGACGGCGACCCAGAAGATGGCGACCCTGCTGGGTTTCAACGCGACGATCCTGCCCTTCGCCGAAATCCCGCAGGCCTTCTCCACCGGCCTGATCGAGGCCCTGTTCACCAGCGCCCAGACCGGGGTCGACATCCAGGCCTGGGACAATACCAAGTACTTCACCGACGTCGGTGCGATCCTATCGAAGAACGCCCTGATCTTCAGCAAGCGGGCTTTCGCCGCCTTGCCGCCCGCCGACCAGAAGGTGGTCTTGGACGCCGCGGCGGCCTACACGAAGCGATCCTGGGAGATGAGCAAGGCGGCCGGTGACGAGAAGGCGGCCGTCCTCAAGAAGAACGGCATGACCGTCACTGGCGGTCCGCCGGCCGTGCTCGCCGCCATGAAGAAGGTCGGCGTCCAGATGGCCGACGAGTGGAAGGCGACCGCGAGCCCCGCCGCCGTCGCGGTTCTCACCGCCTACATGTCCGGTCAGAAGACGAACTGAGGTCGAGGTCGCCGGGCTCCCACGGGGAGCCCGGCGACCGTTTTGCTGATGGTGATGTGATGCGGCGAGCCCTCGACACCCTCTACAACGCCAGCGGCCTTCTCTCCGCCTTCTTTCTCGTGATGATCGGCGTGACGATCCTGCTGCAGATCGCCGGCCGGTTCCTCAATTTCGCCTTCGACGCCACGGAAGTCTCGGGCTTCTGCATGGCGGCGTCGACGTTTCTCGGACTCGCCTACACGTTGCGCGCCAATGCCCACATCCGGGTGACCCTGATGGTCGGAAAATTCTCGGCCGAGAACAGGCGTCGCGTCGAGATCTGGTGCTGTGGCCTGGGGGCGGCCGCCTTCACCTATGTGTCGGCGAATGCCTGGCTGATGGCCTACGATTCCTTCCTCTTCGGCGACACCAGCCCCGGCCTCATGGCGGTCCCATTCTGGATTCCGCAAATCGGCATGGCGCTCGGTGCTTCGATCATGACGATCGGGTTCGCCGACGAACTCGTTCAAACCATCGGTGGCAAGGTTCCCGACTTCGCCGATGCGGAGGCACAGGCCATCGACGAAGAACTCGAAGCGGCTTCCCTGAGCATGCCCGGCGAGGCCGTCGGCACAGGAAAGGCGGCCGCACGATGAGCGCAGAAGTGATCCTCGCGACGACGGTTCTCGGCACTCTCTTCCTGTTGCTCGCAAGCGGGGTCTGGGTCGGCGTGACGCTCGTCGTCGTCGGCTTCGTGTCGCTGTTCTTCTTCACGCCGGCTCCCACGGGATCCCTCCTCGCCAGCACGATCTGGGACTCGAGCTGGGGATGGGCGCTCACTGCCCTGCCCCTCTTCATCTGGATGGGAGAGATCCTGTTCCGGTCGCGATTGTCCGAGGACATGTTCAAGGGATTGGCGCCCTGGCTCGGCTGGCTCCCGGGCCGGCTGCTGCACGTGAACATCCTGGGTTGCGGCGTCATGGCCGCGGTCTCGGGCTCGTCATCCGTGACCTGCGCCACGATCGGCCGCATGAGCATGCCGGAGCTGCGCAAGCGCGGTTACCATGAAGGCATGGCGATCGGGACGCTGGCCGGGTCCGGCACGCTCGGACTCCTGATCCCACCCTCGATCATGATGATCGTCTACGGAATCACCGCTCAGGTCTCGATCGGCAGGCTGTTCATCGCGGGCTTCCTGCCCGGCTTCATGATGATCGGCCTGTTCATGGCCTACACGGCGGGCTGGGCGCTTCTCAACCCGACCAAGGTGCCGCCCGCGGACCCGCGGATGACCTTCGGCGAGAAGATCTGGAACGCGCGCCGCCTGATCCCGGTCATCCTGCTGATCGTCACCGTTCTTGGCTCGATCTATGGCGGCGTCGCCACGCCCACCGAGGCGGCCGTCATGGGCGTGCTCGGCGCGCTCGTGCTCGCGGCGGTCACCGGCTCCCTCTCCTGGGAGACGTTCAAGGACAGCCTGTTGGGCGCGGTCCGGACCAGTTGCATGATCGGTCTGATCCTGGTCGGCGCCGCCTTCGTCACCATGGCGATGGCCTTCACGGGCCTGCCGGCGACGATGGCGAACTGGGTCAACGGGCTTGGCCTCTCTCCCTACGGGCTGATCCTGCTGCTCACCCTGCTCTATATCTTGCTGGGCTGCTTCCTCGACGGCGTTTCCATGATCGTCCTGACAGCGCCCGTGGTGCTGCCGATGGTCACCGCCCAGCAGATCGATCCGCTGTGGTTCGGCATCTACATCGTGCTGGTCGTCGAAATGGCGCAGATCACGCCGCCGGTCGGCTTCAATCTCTATGTGCTTCAGAGCCTCACCGGCCGCGACATCTGGACGGTGACGAAGGCCACGGCCCCGTTCTTCCTCCTTCTCTGTGTGGGAATCGTCCTCATCACCCTCTTCCCCGACATCGTCACGGTGCTGCCGCGCCAGATGACGCACGGATAGAGCAGCCTCTCGTCAGTCCGGGTCCGGCCGCTGCGCCGTCGGACCCGGCAGCTCAGGAGCGGTGCCCAGGGATCGGGTTCTGTGCAGATCAGCGATGAGGGGCTCCATTTCCCCGATCTCGCGAAGCTGCGCGTCGATGATCCCGTCCGCCAGCTTGAGCACGCGCGGATCGCGGATGTGAGCACGTCAACGAGAGCAGCACGATCACGGCCATGCAGGCGCCCATCACGAGGGCCATCCACATGCAGGTCTGGCCGAACCAGACGTGCTCCAACAAGCAGGTGTCGAAGTACATCAGATTCTCTCCCGGAACCGGATGTTCAGGCCGACGGTCCCAGGCACTGCCGGATGAACCGCCGGCTCACCTGCTCGTAGATCGTGTCGCCGGTTCGCGTCGCCAGCAGCGCGGCCCGGGCGTCCGGCACGACCGCGGTGGCGCGCCCCGAGGTGCCGCCGCAGGTCACACGCTTCGCGACCGGCGCCGACACGGTCCCGCCGACACCGCGCAGCGGCTCCAGAAGATCGTAGACCCTGGGTGCGTCGGGAGCGGGTGGCGCGCCGCAAATCTCATGATCGGTCGACATCCAGAGATGCACGCTCCCGGCCGGTCCGCAGGTGATCTCCTCGATCACCTCGCTATCGCGAAACCCCACGGTCAGCCGGTCGGCGCAGAGTTGATACACCAGGACGTTCATGCCGCCCTCGCCGCCGTCGAGGACGCCGGTCTCGCAATCCGATGCCCGCGCCGCCCCGCCCTCCTGAATCGCCGCCGACGCGGCGAGCAGCAGAAGGCAGAGGGCGGCGGTTAGGGCGGCGGTTCTGGCCACGGGCCCCGTCTTCAGTTGATCTCTTCGCCGCGAAGGGCGGCCGCCGTCGCGCGGACACGATCCGTTTCGGCAACCTGTGCCTTGAAGCGCTCGAGATCCTTGCCGGCGAGACGTGTGCGCTGCGCCGTGCGCGCCATCGTAAGCGGATCGATCGGCCGCCCCCCTCGATGCAATTCGAAATGCAAATGCGGGCCGGTCGAGAGGCCGGTGCTGCCGACATAGCCGATCACCTGGCCCTGCCGTACGCGCGCGCTGCGCTTCACGCCCGGCGCGATGCGCGACAGGTGCGCGTAGCCGGTGGCGAGATTTCCATCGTGGGCGATCTTGACCCAGTTGCCGTAGCCGCCAAACCGGCCGGCCTCGATCACGTGGCCAGCGCCCGCGGCGAGGATCGGCGTGCCCGGCGGTGCCGCGAAGTCGACGCCGGAATGCAGGCGCGTGAACTTGAGGACCGGATGGTGGCGAAGGCCAAAGCGCGAGGAGATCCGGCTCATGTTCAGCGGCGTGCGCAGCAGCGCCTTGACCACGCTCTCGCCCTCCGGGCTGTAGAAGAACTCCTCCCCGTCGCGCGGCTTGAAGCGATAGATTCTGTAGGTCTCGGCGCCGCCGCCCGTGGTGATCTCGGCCCACAGCACGCGACCGTCATCGGCCGGCTTTCCATCGCTGGTCCATGAGCGTTCGACCAGCACGTCGAAACGGTCCCCGGGCTTGATGTCATGCTGGAAATTCACGTCCCAGGAAAAGGCCCGCAGCATCTCCGCCAGCGGACCGTGCGGCACGCCGGCCGCCTCGGCGCTGGCGATCACCGATCCGTCGACCTCGCCGGAGGCACGCATCAACCGGGGCGCCACCTCGAAGACCTCCTCCTCCATGCTGTAGCTGCCGTCATCGTCGCGCTCGACGTTGAAGGCACGCTGCGGCTCGGGCCGGATCGACAGGCCGACCAGGACCGTGGGCTTCGCCTCCTCATGCAACTGCCGGAGCTTCACGATCAGGGCCTGGCCGATCGGCAGGCGATCGAGACGGACGCGATCGGCAAGAACCGCGACGATCTCGGCAACGTCGGCGGCTTCGATGCCGAGTCGGCCGAGGACGCGTGCGACCGTATCGCCCTTCTGCAATTCGATCGCCGCCTCGACATGCGCAGGGCCGAAGTCCGGCGGCGAGGGATCCGTCCTGTCCGGATCGGGAAGCACCATCGCGATGTCGGTCGCCGGCATTTCCGGCGGCGTTTCCTCCGCTTGCGGCATCGCCATCAGAGTCACCGCCGTTCCCGATTCGGGAACGAGGTCGAGTTCGCGGGCCACGGTTTCGGGTGCCTTTTTCGCCGGCAGCGCCATCAGGCTGACCATCGCCAGGACCACCAGACTGCCGAAGCACATTCCGACGTTTTTCCAGTGGCGGCCCGCCGAAGCAGCGGAGCGAATCTGTTCAAAGGGGGGCTGTGCCATGAAAGCCTGGGGATGGGGCATTCCTGGGGAGTCCTCGAGGACAGGGGTTGGGGAGAGCGCGACGCCGAGCCTGCGTCAGCGCGTTCGGAGAATTGGACGAAAAGTTGGCAGCAATATGGTTCCGCGTCGTCGCGACGCGGCCGCGTTCGACACCTGACACAAAGAGCTGCGAAGTGCTGCACGACGGCCCGCCATTGTTTTGGCGATATCACACCTCATTTGTCGCCCCATGATGGACGCGTTGCAGGCGTGGCTTTCCGACGGGCAGCACCTAGCCTTCCTGGCGGGAGTCATCGTTCTGCTCTATCTCGCGCGCGAAGCGGCACACCGCCTGCTGCGTGCAGCATTCCTGCTGGCCTCGCACACGCTTCGGCTCGTCGAGCGATGGATCGGCTTCGGCGCCGTCGCCGCGAATGCGCGATACGAGAGATTGACCGCGGGCATGAAAGAGGCCGAACTGCAGCCGCGGCTTCCGGACGAAATGCGGGACGTCCAACGGCTCGTCGACCGCCATGGCCCGGACGATCCGAAGCCACAGGCCGCGCTCGAACGTCTCGGGGCGCATGTCGCCGAACATCGGCAGGTGATCCAGTCCTACGGCCTGCAGCTCGAGGCCATGCAGGCATCGTCGGCACCGCCCCGCGACGTGAAGCTCGGCCACTCGACCGGGATCAGTCTCGCCTTCGCCATCGTGCTCATCCTCGCCGTCGGCGTCGCCGGCTGGCTCAACTTCGCTCTGCTCGAACGGCCGATGGCCGAGGTGGTGGGCGATTCCTATCGCATCATGGGCGTGCCGATCTACCGGCTGGCCGCGCTCGCCATCATCGTGCTCGAGGTCGCGGTCGGCATCGTGCTGCTGGAGGCGCTGGGCGTCACGACCATGTTTCCGCAATTCGAGCGGTTGGAGCAGAAGAAGGGCCAGCGGCTCGCCATCATCATCGTCATGACGACGGCGCTGGTGGTGCTGGCGCTCATCGAGGCGGCGCTCGCCCTCACGCGCGACGAGATCTCCCGGCTCGAACGCGAATTGCTGGGGACCTTGGCGGGCACGGCGCCATCTGAAGCGGGTGAGGCCGCCGGCGCCATGGCGCGCTATGCGCAGGCGGCATTCGGCCTGATCATTCCCTTCGCCCTCGCCTTCCTTGGGTTCGCCATCGAAGCGCTGATCCGCAACGGCCGCGTCGTCCTGCAGCTTCTCCTGGGGTTCGTCCTCGAATCGCTGTCCTTCGCGGTTCGGCTGCTGCGCTTTCTCGTCGAGGGGCTGCTCGCGGTGGCGCTGGCAGCCTACGATCTCGTCATCTTCCTGCCACTGGTCATCGAGCGTCTGGTGCGGGCCCTGCTCTCGTCCCGCGCGGTGCGTTCCTCGTGACCGAATTCGGCCGCCGCTTCTTCAATACCGGCCTTCTGGCAACGGCTACGGCCGGGCCCGCTGTGGCGCTCGGCGCGTGCGAGGAGCGTAGCGCCACCGCCTCCGCCGTCTACGGGCTGCTCGACGTGTCTAAGAGCTACTTCCGCGAAGTCGACAAGGCGTTGCGAACCCTGCGCGTCACGATGGGCTTCATGCGGGCGCACGACAGTTTCGCGGTGGCCGAGATCGGCGCCTGCAGCTTCACCGACGACGCCGTCCTGCTGAGCTTCACCGCGCCCGACCGGCCGACCGAGCGCCAGCGTCTCGTCGCGGCCTATGGGCAGAAGCTCGCCGACTATGGCGGCCGCGCGAAGCCGGCGGGACACACCGACATAAGAGGCGCGCTGCTGCAGGCGGCGCAGCATCTCGCGGCGCGACAGGCGGCTACGCGCACCATCGTGCTGTTCTCAGACCTCGAAGAAGATCTGCCGGCCAACTGCCGTCGCGACCCTGCACTGCCCGCAACCCTGCGCGGCATGGAAGTGATCGCGACCAACGTGACCCGCCTCCCCGAGGACAATCGCGAGCCCGCGCGCTACGCCCGTCGGCTGGAGGGATGGCGCCAGCTGGTGGAAGCCGCCGGCGCGCGCTGGAAGGTCGCGCCGGATGCCGCCGAGGTGACGTCGCTCTTCAGGGACAGTTAGGGGCCGTTCAGGCGAGGCGCTTCATCGTCGCCTCGGCGAAGCGTTCGGCCGACGGCGGGTCGAAATCCATGGCGAGCGCCGGCTCCAGCACCTCGACCTCGATCACGATCAGCGCGCCATCGCGCACGACACCGTCGACCCGGGCGTAGAGCGGCCTCTTGGGCAGTGTCGCGAGACAGTCGGCGCCCTGCTGCGCGACGTCTCGCGGCAGCGCTTCGGCGGTGCGGGTCGGCTTGTAGCGCGAGTTGGTGCGGAACTCGCCGGGCGGCGGCCGCTTGCGGATGGCGTGGCTGAAGGCGCCGTCGAAATAGACCAGTGACAGCTCGCCCTCGGCGATCTCCGGCAGGAACTCCTGCACCACGACGCCCGCCTGGCGCGCCTCGTCGGCGAGGCCCGCGACCTGTCCGTAAAGCGTCGCACGCTGCAGGAGTTCGACCGAATGACCCGATGCGCCGCTGGCCGGCTTCACGACGGCTTGCGCCCAGCCGGTCTCGTCGAAGACCCGGCCGATGGCCGGCCCCTCGCAGGGGACGACGAAGCTTTTCGGCACGCGCACGCCCGCCGCAGCGAGCTTTTCCACGTAATCCTTGCGCAGGTTCCAGCGCACCAGATCGAGGGAATTGAACAGCCGCGTCGAGGCGGCCATCGCCTCCGTCCATGCCTTGAAGGCGTCGAGCGCGCGAAAGTAGCCCCAGGTCGAGCGCAGCACGACGGCATCGGCGCCGGCGAACGCCTCGCGCGGCCCGTCCCACGGCGCACCCGTAACGCAGCATCCGCGCCGCTCCAGCGCCTCGGCGTAGAGCCGGTCCGACGCGGTGATCGCGGGATCTTCGGCGGATGTGGCGAGGACGATATGGGGCGTCATGCGCAGATCGACCTTTACTTGCAGACGTTCCGCAGCGCCTGCCACTCGGCGGGGCTGAAGGCCGGGCGGCCGGTGGCCGGGCGCTTGGTTGCCTCGATGCGTTCGCGCGTGGGCGGGTGGCTGGACCAGATGCCGGCGGCGCTGGCTGCATCCGAAGGCTCCTTCTCCAGCAGCTGTTCGAAGAAGGACGAGACACCGTCGGCCCGCAGGCCGCGCTGCTCGAGCAGGCGCACGCCGGTGGCGTCGGCCTCGCGCTCGAAGGCCCGGCCGTTGCGCATCGCCAGCAGCGCGCCGCCGCCGGTCCCGAATGTGCTCAATATATCGGAGTAGCCGCCGGTCAGGACCTTGAAAAGGAGGTCGATGCCATAGGCGCGCACCACGCCCTTGATCGGATGATCGTGCACCACATGGCCGATCTCATGCGCCAGCACGCCGGCGACCTGTGAACTGTCTTTCGCTTGGTCGATCAGGTCCGAATAGAAGACGAGGATCGAGCCCGGCAAGGTGAAGGCATTGACCGGCCCGCCCTCGACGATGTGCACCGTGACCTCGTGCCTGTAGCCGGCCTCCCGGGCGAGATCGTTGGCCAACCGGTTGATCGCCGCCAGCCCAGTCCGGCCCTGGCAGGTCTCCTTGTCGGTCAGCAGCTCGTCGAGCACGGTCTCGCCCAGTTTGGCCTGCAAGGTGTAGGGCAGCAGCGGCACGGCGTACTCGGTACCGTACTCGACCGCGCTCCAGAACAGACCGACCAGCGCGACGATCGCCAGAGAATAGGCGCCGAGACGCGGCGGGACCTTCACCGGTTCGAGTGCGAGCGGCTTGAGTGCCGGCACCAGCGACACGAGCTGCGCCCGCCACGCCGGGTCCTCGACGACCAGCCGCGCCTCGCTGCCGCGCAGCGCCAGCGGCGGCACGGCCTCGTGGTGCGAATCGCCCAGCACCACCAGGTCGGCGACCGGCCAGCGCGCCACGACGCCGGAGTCCTCCGACCGGTTGATGAGCAGCTCGTGGCTGGTGACCTTCAGGGTCACTTCCTGCACGTCGGCGGTGACGCCGTCGTAATAGCGCGCGGCCATCGTCAGACCCCGCTCACGTCGAACATGTCGAGCAGGCCCTCGCCGTAGCCCGGGCCGCGATCGGCCGGCTGCCGGATCGCGCTGCCCTGGGGCGCGCCATAGATCCAGAGCTGGCCCGCAATCAGCTTCATCGTGCGATGCATCACCCACGGCCAGCCGAGGCCCAGGGTCAGCAGCACGATCAGGTAGTTCAGCACCAGGAACCCCCACATCTGCCAGGTCGAGATGGCGGTGGCGAACAGCACGTTGTCGGCACGGCTGTGGGTCACGAGGTAGCGCAGCAGATAGGCCTGCCACCAGCAGCGCAGCGGCAGGATGAGCAGGCCGAACAGGATATAGGCGGCGAAGGCGACGAGGAGCAGCACGACGACGGTGTGCAGGCTGGGATGGGCGAACAGTTTCAGGAAGTCTTCGGAGGAGACGCCCAGACCCTGCAACGTGCCGCCGATGGCCATGAAGGTGGCGATACCCGCGACGATCCAGGCCACGATGTTCAGGAAGTAGTAGCCGAGATAGCGGCCATAGATGTCGCCGGCGCGGCCCGCGAAGGTGAAACCCTGGGTGCCGACCCGCGTATTGACGATGCGCGGGCGTGCGAGGTTCACCGATACGACCGGCGTCAGCAGATAGCCGGTCATGGCGTTCGCGAACTGCAGGAAGGTCGCGGTGGCGCCGTAGGCCCAGGCCGAACCCGCCATGCCGCAGCGGATGCCGCGCCAGCGGGTGCGCGAGAGCTTGTAGCGCAGGCCGGCATAGTGACCAACATAGGCCAGCGGAAAACCGATCAGCACGACCGACAGCGAGAACAGGTCGAACAGGCCGAAGGTGGCGAACGGCTTCTCGTGGAAGACGTACAGCCACACCAGGTACATGAGGCCGGACCAGGCGGCGACCACCAGCAGCGCCAGCAGGAAGCCGATCAGCAGCTCCCGGCCGCGGCCGCGATACTCGAACCGGTCGCCCAGCACCGAGAGATGGTTCCAGACATAGCGCCGGATGCGGGTGCGGCCCCAGAAGCGCGACCAGCCCAGGGTCACCAGCATCATCGCGAGATGGCGCAGGTAGATGGCGTAGAGCTCGCCCAGCGTGCCGTCATAGACCGGCTGGCTCGGGCTGAGGTCGGGACTCCAAGGCGTGCCGGGGGCAGCGGGTTGGCTGGCTGTTCCGGCCGGCGTTGAACCGGCTGCCTGAACCCAGGGGGAAGACGCGTCGCTCAAGTCCCCTGTTTCCCCTTCCGCCGCGATGCAAAATCTTCGATGCTGCGACGCAGCATGATCTGGTGTACCCAAGTTTACGTCAACAGCACTGCGAACCGCCACAAATGACAATCCCGAACCGCGACAAGCCCTGGCTCATTCGCACCTACGCCGGTCATTCCACCGCCGAGAAGTCGAACGAGCTCTACCGCACCAACCTCGCGCGCGGCCAGACCGGCCTCAGCGTCGCCTTCGATCTGCCGACGCAGACCGGCTACGACAGCGACCATGTGCTGGCCAAGGGCGAGGTCGGCAAGGTCGGCGTGCCGATTTCGCATCTCGGTGACATGCGCACCCTGTTCGACGGCATCCCGCTCGACCGGATGAACACGTCGATGACGATCAACGCGCCGGCCGCCTGGCTGCTCTCCCTCTACATCGCGACCGCCGAGGCGCAGGGCGTGGAGCGGTCGAAGCTGCAGGGCACGACGCAGAACGACATCATCAAGGAATATCTCTCGCGCGGGACCTACATCTTCCCGCCCGAGCCGTCGCTGAGACTGACGGCCGACACGATCGGCTTCACCTATCGCGAGGTTCCCAAGTGGAACCCGATGAACGTCTGCAGCTATCACCTGCAGGAGGCCGGGGCGACGCCGGTCCAGGAACTCGCCTTCGCGCTGGTGAACGCCATCGCCGTGCTCGACGCGGTGAAGGCGCGAGGCCAGGTGCCGGATGCCGACTTCCCCAAGGTGGTGGGCCGCATCTCTTTCTTCGTGAATGCCGGCATCCGCTTCATCACCGAGATGTGCAAGATGCGGGCGTTCGCGGAGATGTGGGAAGACATCACGCTCAACCGCTATGGCATCGCCGATCCCAAGCAGCGCCTGTTCCGCTACGGCGTGCAGGTGAATTCGCTCGGCCTGACCGAGCAGCAGCCCGAGAACAACGTCTATCGCATCCTGCTCGAGATGCTGGCCGTGGTCATGAGCAAGAACGCCCGGGCCCGCTCGGTGCAGCTCCCCGCCTGGAACGAGGCGCTCGGCCTGCCGCGGCCGTGGGACCAGCAATGGTCGCTGCGCCTGCAGCAGATCGTGGCCTTCGAGACCGACCTGCTCGAATACGGCGACATCTTCGATGGCAGCAAGGAGATCGCGGCCCGGGTCGAGGCGCTGAAGCAGGAGGCCTTGGCCGAGATGGGCCGCATCGCCGACATGGGCGGCGCGGTCGCGGCCATCGAGGCTGCCTACATGAAGCAGCGCCTGGTCGAATCCAACCTGAAGCGGCTCGCCGCCATCGAATCGGGCGAGCAGACCGTGGTCGGCGTCAACGCCTACACCGAGGGCGCGCCGTCGCCGCTTGGCGGCGGCCAGGAATCGATCATGACGGTCGACGATTCGGTCGAGCGCGGACAGATCGAGCGGCTGAACGCCTGGCGGGCGACGCGTGACGGTGCGGCGGTGAAGGCCGCGCTGGCCGAGCTCGTGGCTGCGACCAGGGAAGACCGCAACGTCATGCCGGCATCGATCGACTGCGCCAAGGCCGGCGTCACGACCGGCGAATGGACCGAGGCACTGCGCGGCGTGTTCGGCGAATATCGCGCCCCCACCGGCGTGGCGCGCGCGGCAGGCGTCACCGACGGACGTCTCGAAGCGACGCGTCGCGAAGTGGATGCGGTGTCGCACCGCCTCGGCCGCCGCATCAAGATGCTGGTCGGCAAGCCCGGCCTCGACGGTCATTCCAATGGCGCCGAGCAGATCGCCGTGCGCGCCCGCGACTGCGGCATGGAAGTCGTCTACGAGGGCATCCGCCTCACGCCGGAGCGCATCGTCAATGCGGCGCTCGAGGAGAGCGTGCATGTCGTCGGCCTGTCGATCCTGTCGGGCGGCCACGTCTCGCTGGTCGGTGACGTGCTGAAGGGCCTGCGCGAGGCCGGCATCGGCGACGTCCCGGTCGTCGTCGGCGGCATCATCCCGCCTGCCGACGCCGAGGCGTTGATCGCCGCCGGCGTATCGCGCGTGTACACGCCCAAGGACTTCGACCTCACGCAGATCATGCGCGACGTGGTGGGCGTGGTCGACAAGGCGTGGAAGGAAGCGGCTTAGCGCCCGCCCCGCGCCGCGCCCTCTCCTAGCCTCTCCTCCTGGCGGGGGCGAGGAACATGAAAATCAGACTTCTCTACCCCGCCAGGAGGAGAGGTTGGGTGAGGGAGTTACGCACGACCTCGCCGCCGCGTCAGGATCACGCCGACATCGGTGAACTTTCCTTGCAGCGGCGCTTCGGGCTTGTGGACCGTGATCCGGACCGCGTCGATTGGCCGAAAGCGCAGCAGCAGCTCGTCGATGAGGACGAGCGCCAGCGCCTCGATCAAGCTCTTGTGCGGTCCGCCGGCGACCTCGACGATCGTGTCGAGGATCGCGCCGTAGCAGACGGCCCGCCGGTAATCGTCGCCACGGGCGTAGTCATCGGTCTCCAGCCAGACCTCGGCGTCGATCACGAAACGCTGCGGCCGCGTCCTTTCCTCCGGCAGGACGCCATGGCAAGCGGTGAGTTCGACGCCCCGGAGGAAGATGCAGTCGCCGGAGAGCGACATGAGCCTCAGGCCGTCGCGCGCAGCTTCTTCGCGGCCTCGACCATGTTGACCAACGCGGGCTTCACTTCTTCCCAGCGGCGGGTCTTCAGGCCGCAATCGGGATTGACCCAGATCTGGTCGGGCGACAGCCGCTCCTTCGCCTTCACGAGCAGCTCCGCCATCTCCTCGACCGGCGGCAGGCGCGGCGCATGGATGTCGTACACGCCCGGTCCGATCTCGTTGGGATAGCGATAGGTCGTGAAGGCTTCGAGCAGTTCCATCTTCGAGCGCGCCGTTTCGATCGAGATGACGTCGGCATCCATGGCGCCGATCGAGTCGATGATGTCGTTGAACTCCGAGTAGCACATGTGCGTGTGGATCTGCGTCCGGTCGACGACCCCCGACGCGGAGAGGCGGAAGCATTCGACCGCCCAGTCGAGATAGGCTTTCCACTCGGTCTTGCGCAGCGGCAAGCCCTCGCGGATCGCCGGCTCATCGATCTGGATGACGCCGATGCCAGCGGCTTCGAGATCGACGACTTCGTCGCGCAACGCCAGCGCGATCTGCCGGCAGGTCTCCGATCGCGGGATGTCGTCGCGCACGAACGACCATTGCAGCATCGTCACCGGCCCGGTGAGCATGCCCTTCATCGGCTTCTGCGTCAGCGACTGGGCATAGCTCGACCACTCGACCGTCATCGGCCGCGGGCGCGAAACGTCGCCGAAGATGATCGGCGGCCGGACATAGCGCGAGCCGTAGCTCTGCACCCAGCCGTGCCGGGTGAAGGCGTAGCCGGCGAGCTGTTCGCCAAAATACTGCACCATGTCGTTGCGCTCGAATTCGCCATGGACCAGCACGTCGATACCGATCTCCTCCTGCCAGCGCACGGCGGTCTCGGTCTCTCGTTGCAGGTAGGCCTTGTATTCGCTGTCGCTGAGCCCGCCCTTGGCATGAGCCGCGCGCGCCTTGCGCACCCCCTCGGTCTGCGGAAAGGAGCCGATCGTGGTGGTGGGAAAGGCCGGCAGGCCGAGCTGCTGGCGCTGCAGCACGCGGCGTTCCTCGAACGAGCCTTGCCGGCAGGCCATGGCCGGCGTAACCGCCGCCAGGCGCATTCGCACCGCCGGATCGTGGATCTTCGTGGAAACGCGGCGCGCCCCGGCGGCCCAGTTCGACGCGACCAGCGCGTCCTGGACGGCATCTCGGCCCTCGTTGAGCGCGCGGCCGAGGGTCGCGAGTTCGCCGACTTTCTGGGCCGCGAAGGCCAGCCAGGTCCTGAGATCGTCGTCCATGCCCTCTTCCTGCGCGAGGTCGACGGGCACATGCAGCAGCGAGCAGGACGGCGCGAGGATGATCCCGTCGGCGCCTCTCCGCCGGATCGCCGCTTCGCTCCGGGCGAGCAGCGGTTCGAGATCGGCGCGCCACACGTTGCGCCCGTCGATCAGCCCGAGCGACAGGACGAGGTCCTTCGGTGCGGCATCGAGCACGAGGGCAAGCTGGCCGGGAGCGCGCACGAGGTCGATATGCAGACCCGCAACCGGCAGCTTCACCGCGATGTCCAGATTGTCACCCAGCGCGCCGAAATAGGTCGCGAGCATCAGCTTCAGACCGGGCACTTCGGAGGCGAGGGTCGCGTAGGCCGTCTGCAAAGCGCCCCGCGTGGCGTCGTCGATGTCGAGCACGAGCGCGGGTTCGTCCATCTGCACCCAGTCGGCGCCGGCGCTCTGGAGCCTCCGCAGCACGTCGACATAGACCGGCAGAAGGTTACGCAGCAGTGCCAGCGGATGAAAGGACGGGTCCTTGCTCTTGCCCAACAGCAGGTAGGTAACGGGACCGACCAACACCGGACGCGTATGGATACCGAGCCGCTTCGCCTCGAGGAATTCGTCGACCGGCTTGGTCGATCCCAGGCTGAAAGTCTGGCCGCGACCGAATTCGGGCACCATGTAGTGGTAGTTCGTGTCGAACCACTTGGTCATTTCCATCGCGGGCAGGCCGTGCGCCGATCGATTACCGTGAGCACCACAGGCGCCGTCGACCTCGCCCCGGCTGCCGCGCGCCATGGCGAAATAGGTCTCGAGCGGCACGGGGCCGCCTTTCCAGCCGTAGATTGCGGGAATGGCGCCGACCATCACGCTGGTGTCGAGCACGTGGTCGTAGAGGGAAAAGTCGTTGCTCGGGATGTGATCGACGCCGGCCGCCTTCTGCCGCGACCAGGAAGCGGCCCGCAGCGAAGCGGCGCTCTCCAGCAACGCCGCCGCCGTCGTCTTGCCGGACCAATGGCTTTCCAGCGCCTGCTTCAGTTCGCGGCGAGGACCGATGCGCGGGAATCCAAGCGTGCTGACGAGAACGGACATTCGGGTACTCCTTTGGAAGGTGGACAGGCGCGCTTCAGCAGCTCGCATCGAGCGCGTTGCGGCCATGCGCGGAAGGAAGGACGGTCTGGACGATCGAGGCGTCGAGCGCCTCGTAACCGGCGAGATCGATGGCGGCGTAGAGCTCGGCGCGGGTCTGCATGTCGGCCAGCGCCGCCCGGGTGCCGCCGTCGCGCCGGATGGCCGTGTACAGCCGCTCCTGCGCCTTGTTGGCGACGCGCAGCGACGAGACCGGCCAAATCACCATGGCGTAGCCCATCGCCTCGAACTCGCTCGCCGTGAAGAACGGCGTGCGGCCGAACTCCGTCATGTTGGCCAGCAGCTTCACGCCCGGCAGGGCCCTGGCGAAGTCGCGGAACATCTCCGCCGTGGTCAGCGCCTCGGGGAAGATCGCGTCGGCGCCGGCCTGGACGTAGAGCTTCGCCCGCGCGACGGCGCCGTCCATGCCTTCGCTGGCATAGGCGTCGGTACGCGCGATCACCTGGAGGTGCCGTCGGGCCTTCGCCGCCGCCGCGACCTTGGCCGCCATGTCGTGCGCGCTGGCAAGCTTCTTGTCGTTCAGGTGCCCGCACTTCTTGGGCAGCAACTGGTCCTCGATATGCACCGCCGCGGCGCCGGCCTCCTCGAACGCCCGCACCATGTGCATGACGTTCAGGGCCTCGCCGTAACCCGTGTCGCCGTCGACCAGCACCGGCAGCCCGCTCGACCGCGCGACCTGGCGGATGAAGAAGCAGACGTCCTCGACCGTGATGATGCCGAGATCCGGCAGGCCCATCGACGCGGTCATGGCCGCCCCCGAGAGATAGAGCGCCTCGAATCCGGCGGCCTTCGCCTGCAGCGCGGCCATGCCGTTATGGGCTCCGGGCATCTGCAGGATTTCCGGCCGCTGCAGCAAGGTCCGGAAGCGCGTGCCGGCGGGTTCGGATGGCAGGTCCCTGGCGACGAGATAGGGCATGGCGTTCAGGCCGCGCGCGCCGGCGTCTGCTTACCGCGCTGGACCAGCGGCACGAAGGTGCGGTTCTCCGGTCCCGTATAGTGCGCCGCCGGGCGGATGATCTTGTTGTCGATGCGCTGCTCGATGATATGCGCGCACCAGCCCGAGGTCCGGGCGATCACGAACAGCGGCGTGAACATCGCCGTCGGCACGCCCATAAGGTGATAGGAGACGGCGCTGAACCAGTCGAGGTTGGCGAACATCTTCTTGGTCTCGCCCATCACCGCCTCGATGCGGTCGGCGATGTCGAACATGCGGCTGGTGCCGGCTTCGTCACCGAGATGGCGGGCGACTCGCTTGATCACTTCGTTGCGCGGATCGGCGATCGTGTAGACGGGGTGGCCGAAGCCGATCACGACTTCCCTCGCCGCCACACGCCTGCGGATATCCGCCTCCGCCGCGTCGGGATCCTCGTAGCGCTGCTGGATCTCGAAGGCGACCTCGTTGGCGCCGCCATGCTTGGGTCCGCGCAGCGCGCCGATCGCGCCCGTCACCGCCGAATAGACATCGGCGCCGGTACCGGCGATCGAGCGCGCGGTGAAGGTCGAGGCGTTGAACTCGTGCTCGGCATAGAGGATCAGCGACGTGTCCATGGCCCGGACATGGCTCGCACTCGGGACCTGACCATGAAGCAGGTGCAGGAAGTGCGCGGCAATGCCGTCGTCGTCGGTCTCGACGTCTATGCTGCGGCCGTTGTGGGCGTAGTGATGCCAGTAGAGAAGCATCGACCCCAGCGAGGCCATCAAGCGGTCGGCGATGTCGCGGGCCCCGGGATGATTGTGGTCGGCCGCCTCGGGCAGCACGCAGCCCAGCGCCGACGCGCCCGAGCGCAGCACGTCCATCGGATGCGCCGCCGCCGGAATCGCCTCGAGCGTGCGCTTCACCGCTGCCGGCAGGCCACGCAACGACCGCAGCTTGGCCTTGTAAGAAGCGAGCTGGACCTCGGTCGGCAGGGTGCCATGCACCAGCAGATGCGCGATCTCCTCGAAGGTGCAGCGCTCGGCGATGTCGAGAATGTCATAGCCGCGATAGTGCAGGTCGTTGCCGCTGCGGCCGACGGTGCAAAGCGCGGTCGAACCGGCCTCGACGCCGGACAGGGCGACGGATTTCTTGGGGGCCGGCTTGGCCGGAGTCGGGTTGGACATAGTGGCCTCCTTTATTCGCTGGCTTCGAAGAGACCGCGTGCGGTCGGGACCTGGAGATGGTCGGGGCTGACGACGAAGTTGAGCTGGCAGAGTTCGTCGGCTTTCAGTTCGGGCAGCCGCTCGACCACCTGAAGGAAGCGCTTCTGCTCGGCCTCGGCCACGATTCCCTCGGCCAGGGTGCGGAACTTCGCGACATAGTCAGGTCGCCGCCACGGACGGGCGCCCAGCGGATGGGCATCGGCGACCGCGATCTCGTCGGCGATCACGCGACCATCGTCGAGCGTCACCATCACATGGCCGCCGAACGCCTTCCGGGCCGGATCGGTCGAGTGATAGCGCTCGGTCCATTCGGGACCCTCGATGGTGCTGATCTTGCGCCACAGTGCCACCGTGTCGCGCCGCGCCGCACGCTCGGGCGCGTAGGAACGCTCGTGGTGCCAGCCGCCGTCCTGCAAGGCGACGGCGAAGATGTACATGATCGAGTGGTCGAGCGTTTCGCGGCTGGCCGTCGGATCCATCTTCTGCGGATCGTTGGCACCGGTACCGATCACGTAATGTGTGTGATGGCTGGTGCGAATGACGATGCTCTTTATCTTCGAGAGATCGCCGATCTTCGGTCCCATGCGCCGCGCCAGATCGATCAGGGCCTGGCTCTGATACTCGGCGGAATGTTCCTTGGTGTAGGTGTCGAGGATGGCACGCTTGGCCTCGCCCTTCTCCGGCAGCGGCACATGGTATTCAGCCTTGGGACCGCCCAGCAGCCAGGCGATGAACCCGTCCTCGCCCTCGTAGGCGGGCGACGGCGCCCCCTCGCCGCGCATCGCACGATCCACGGCTTCGACTGCCATCTTGCCCGCGAAGGCCGGTGCGTAGGCCTTCCAGCTCGAAATCTCGCCCTTGCGCGACTGACGCGTCGTCGTCGTCACATGCAACGCCTGCTGCACCGCCTGGTAGACGATCTCCACCGGCAAGCCGAGCGCGGTGCCGATGCCGGCGGCGGCCGAAGGTCCGAGATGGGCGATGTGATCGATCTTGTGCTCGTGCAGGCAGATGCCCTTCACGAGGTCGACCTGGATCTCGTAGGCGGCGGCCAGGCCACGCACCAGGGCCGCACCGTCGAGGCCGCAATGCTGGGCTACGGCGAGCACTGGCGGGATGTTGTCACCGGGGTGCGAATAGTCCGCGGCCAGGAACGTGTCGTGATAGTCGAGTTCACGCACCGCGACACCGTTGGCCCAGGCCGCCCACTCCGGCGACACGCGGCGAGACGGGAAGCTCGACACGCCGAACAGGGCGGCGCCCGGCTTGCCGGGATGCGCCCTGGCCTGCGCCCGTGCGCTCACGATCGGCGTGCGGTTGAGCGAGGCCGCGGCGACCGCGGCATTGTCGATGATGCGGCTGCCGATCATCTCGACCACCTCATCCACGACCGGCACCGGATCGACTGCGACCTCGGCGATCTTCCAGGCGAGCTGCCGTTCGCGCGGCAGGGTTTCGGCGGACTTGTAGGTGCGGACGCTGTGGAGCTTCACGAAACGGGTTCCTCTGTCGAAGGGGAGATGGTCACGGCAGCCATTTCCGCGGGACGTCCGGTGGCGTCGACGGTGACCATCTCGAAGCTGCCGCGCATGGCCAGCGCGCGCTGGCCGCTCAGCAGGGTCTCGGCGACCATCTCGACGATGACCGTCATCGACGTCCGCCCAATGCGGACGACCTGCGCGTGGAGCTCGACGACCTGGCCGACTTTCACCGGCAGGTGGAAGTCGACCTTCTCCGACGAGGCCATGACGACGGCGCGTCGCGCGCGGCGGCTGGCGGCAACGAACGCCGCCTTGCCCATGAGCGAGAGCGCCGTGCCACCGAACAACGTGCCGTAGTGGTTGGACTGCTCGGGAAAGACCATTTCCAGGAAGCGGGTCTCTTCAGGTGGGGGCTGGTTCGAAATGGCGCCCTCCATGGGCGTGTGCTCCGGGCTTGTAATCGCGCTTGTCATCCGCAATATCTGCAAGCCGGCGTCCTGCTGATACTGCTGAATTTGCGATGTTTTGCGGATGCCCGATGACCACTTTGCAAAACTTGCAAATGAGACGGGGCTGCGATGCGCAAGACGTTCATGGGGGTCCGGCTGCGGGCGTTGCGCGAGGAGCGCCGCATGACGCAGGCTGCGCTCGCTGACGCGCTCGGCCTGTCGAACAGCTATCTCAGCCAGCTCGAGAAGAACCAGCGGCCGCTGACCGTCCCGGTGCTGCTGAAGATCAACGCCGTGTTCGGCATCGACGTGCAGCTCTTCTCTGACAATGACGAGGCGCGGTTGATCTCCGACCTGCGCGATGCGCTCTCGGAGGCGCGACCGGGCGAGGCCGTGCCGCTCGCGGAAATCCGCGAATTGGCCGCCGGCATGCCCGCGGTGGGGCGCGCCCTCGTCAATCTCCACCGTCGCTATCGCGAAGAAGTCGAGCGCGCCGATGCCATGGCCGCGCGCCTCGGTGACGAGCGGCCGGACTCACAGTTGACGCCGATGCCCTTCGAACAGGTCCGCGACTTCTTCTATGCCCGGCACAATCACGTCGCCGAACTCGACGACGCGGCCGAGCGTCTCTACGAAGCGGCCGGCCTTTCCGTGGGTAACCTCAACGCCGGGCTGATCGACTACATGTCTCGCCGCTACGGCGTGCGGATCGCGCGCGATGCCGGCGACGAACCTTCCGGGATACAGCGCCGCTACGACACGGCGGCGCGCGTCCTGCATCTGTCGCCTCATCTGCGGCCGGGCCAGCATGCCTTCCAGATGGCAACGCAACTCGCCTTCCTCGAGGTCGACGGACTGCTGCGCCAGCTTGTCGAGGAGGCCGGCTTCGACGGCGGTGAAGCGCGCGCCCTCGCCCGCATCGGGCTCGCCAACTATTTCGCCGGCGCGCTGCTGCTGCCCTACGGCGCGTTCCTGAAGGCGGCGGAGACCGTGCGCTACGACATCGAGCGGCTGGGCCGCTGGTTCGGCGTCGGCTACGAGACGATCTGTCACCGGCTCAGCACGTTGCAGCGGCCCTCGGCGCGCGGTGTGCCGTTCTTCTTCGTGCGCGTCGACCGGGCGGGAAACATCTCCAAGCGCCAGTCGGCCACCGACTTTCATTTCTCGCGCGTCGGCGGCTCATGCCCGCTGTGGAATGTGCACGAGGCCTTCGCCCATCCCGGCCGCATCCTGACGCAGCTCGCACAGATGCCCGACGGCCGCACCTATCTGTGGATCGCCCGCACCGTCCAGCGCGGCCACGGCGAGTACGGCGCACCCGACAAGACCTTCTCCATCGGCCTGGGTTGCGACCTGCGTCACGCCTCGCGGCTGATCTATTCCAAGGGGCTCGACCTCACCGATGCCACCGGCGCGACGCCGATCGGCGCCGGCTGCCGCGTCTGCGAACGCCCGGCCTGCCCACAACGCGCCTTCCCGCCGATCGGCCGGGCACTGACGATCGACGAGAACCGCAGCCGCTTCGCGCCCTATCCAACGGCGTGACGCCAACCCTACGCGTGAATGTGGTCGTGGCCGCCGCCGCCCCGGCCGCCATGGCTGTGGCGCTTGTTGTCGAGTTCGGCCGGGACGAGATGGAGCTGGCCGTGGCGCACGCCGCGCTGGCTCACCGTCTCGTCGGCCATCGCCCGCACCGCCTTGACCTGGCCTCGCAGCACCGACACTTCGAGGCAGGAATCGTGATCCAGGTGCACGTGCAGCGTCGCGACCTGAAGGTCGTGATGCTTATGCTGGGCCTGGGTCAGGCGCCGCCCCAGATCGCGCGTCTCGTGGTCGTAGACATAGGCGAGCGTCGCGATGCAGAAGCCCTCCTCCTTGCCGGCGGGACCGGCATCGAGCGCCTCGCGCGCCGCCGCCTCGCGCAGGATGTCGCGCAATGCCTCGGAGCGGCTGGCATAGCGGTGCTTCTTCATATGGCGATCGAGCGTCGCCAGGAGATCGTCGTCGACCGACAGGGTGACCCGCTGCATCTCACACTCCTCCGCTGCACGACGATCGCGCCGGAGGGGATGATATCAGGCGGGCTTCCCGCGATGCACCAACAGACGTTCGAGGCCGAGCAGCAGGAGGACCGAGGCGCCGAAGATCGGCAGCAGGAGGCACATCGCGACCGCGGTGGCGATCAGCGCCCGCGGCCAGCGCAGTTCGATCTTGCGCGGGACGCCCAGGCTGCCCCGCGGCCGGCGCATCCACCACGAGGCGACGCCGGAGACGGTGAGCCAGACGAGCGACAGGGCGAAGGCCGTGTTCATCCAGAGATTCCACAGGCCGAAGTCACCCTGGTGCACATGGATGCCGAATCCGACCATGCGCGGGATCACCGGCTGGTCGGTGCGCAGCGCGTCGCGAGTGACCTCGCCCGTCTTCGGGTTGCCGAGAATCACCCGGTCGGCGGAGGGCGGACCGTTGCGGTTGCTGACATACAGGGGCGCGCCCGGCCACGGCGCGAGGCGCACGCTGAGCGCCTGGGTGATGCCGCGGGCCCGTGCCTCGGCGACGAGATCGTCGATCGGCTTCTGGGCTGCCTCCATCTGCCGCGCCGAGGCGCCACCCGGCGAGAAGCCCGCGGTGCCCTTCTGATTGAGCGCCGTCTGCACTCGCGACAGGATTTCTCCGCCCCAGAAGGCGGTCCACGGCAGGGCGCTGATCAGGAAGAACAGGAAAACCGCGGAGAAGAGAACGGCGACGATGGCGTGCAGGTCGCGCACTGCCATGCGCGCACCCCGGTCGAAGCGCGGCCACAGGGCGGCGCGGAAGCCCCGCTGGCGCGGCCACCAGAGATAGAGGCCGGACAGGATCATGAAGATGGCCCAGCCATCGGCCAGTTCGAGGAGCCAGCTCCCGGGCTTGCCGAGCGGCCAGCCGCCATGCAGGGCGCGGGTCAGGCCGGGCAACCACTGGCTTCCGGTCAGGGAGCCCAGCACGCGTCCACTATAGGGGTCGACGAAGATCGGATAGGGCAGTCCGCTCTCGTTCAGCATCATGACCTGTGTGCTGCGGCGCGGATCATCGGACAGGATGATCTCCTGCACCGGCGGGCCGCCCTGCTCTGCCATCGCGCCATGGTCGTGAGCGGCACTGCCGCCGCCATGGCCATGTCCACCGCTCACCTTGGCCGAAAATTCCTTGGGCGCGGCCTCGAGGGCTGCGGCGAGCTGTAGGCTGGGCGGCACTGGCGTCGGGCCGGGCTGGACGAAGCGCAGTTCGGGATGAGCCTGGTCCATCCACCATTCGGCCCAGAGATAGATGGTCCCTGTCGTGCTTTGCCAGAGCACGAACGGGATCACGAGGAGTGCCGCGAGCAGGTGCCAGCGCCAGAGCCGCGCGTACAGGCGACCGGCAGGCTGTTCCGCCGAGGGACCGGCGGAAGCGACGTGCTTCGTGCCGCCCGCAACATAGTCAGACATGAGTCCTCACTCGGGAAATGCGAGATGAAACAGACGGTCGCGACGACACTTCAGCGCGCCGGTTCGCTGACGAAGGCGATCTTGGAGAGGCCGCCTTTGGAGGCGTCGGCCAGGGTCTCGGAGACGTAGCGGTAGGGTACGGTGGCGTCGGCGCGCAGATAGACCTCGGGCTGGGGCCGCTTGCGGCCGGCCTCGACGAACTTCTCCATCGCCTCCTCCCGCGTCACCCGCTCGCCGCCCCAGAACAGCGAGCCCTGGGCGTCGATCGCGAACTCGATCTTCTCCGGTTTCTGCAGCTCGGGGTTGGCCGTCGCCTTGGGCAGGTCGAGCTTCACCACGTTGGTCAGCAGCGGCGCCGTCACGATGAAGATCACCAGCAGCACCAGCACCACGTCGATCAGCGGCACCATGTTGATCTCGGCCATTGGCGAAGACGATGTCTTCCGCTCGAAACTCCCGAATGCCATTGCCCGTCTCCCTCAGGTCACGGCCACGAGCGGCACGCTGCCCGGCTTGCGGCCGGCCTGCAGCGCGCGGCCCATCGACAGGAAGGTCAGCAGCTCGAAGGCGAAGGCATCGAGCTTCGCCGTCAGCACGCGGTTGGAGCGGGTCAGCCAGTTGTAGCCCATGACCGCCGGCAGGGCGACGGCGAGGCCGATGCCGGTCATGATCAGCGCCTCGCCCACCGGGCCCGCCACCTTGTCGAGCATGCCCGAGCCCGACATGCCGATCGCCACCAGCGCGTGATAGACGCCCCACACCGTGCCGAACAGGCCCACGAACGGCGCCGTCGCCCCGATCGTGGCCAGCATGGTCAGCCCGTTCTCCAGCGACGTCGTCTCCTCGTCGAGCACCTTCTTGATGGTGCGCGTCAGGAATTCGGTCTCGCTGCCCGCCTCCTCGAGCTTGGCCGCGCCGAACTTCGCGTGATGCGCCTGGGCATGCAGCGAATGCGCCGTCAGATGGCCGAACGGCTCGTTCACCCCGTGAATGCCGAGCTCGTTCTGCACCTGCTCGAGCGAGGTCGCGCTCCAGAAGAAGGTCAGGAACCGGCGGCTGCGCCCCTGCCGGATCAGCAGGCCGATCCCCTTGTAGATGATCAGGTACCAGGAGATCGCCGACATCACCGCCAGCACGCCCAGCAGGATCTTGGCGACGATGTCCGCCTGCGCGATGAAATGGCCGAAGCCCAGGGCCGATGCGTCGCCCATGCGATACTCTCCTACTGCAACACGAATTTGATCGGGACGTGGACCCAGACCGCCTGCGCCAGGCCGCCTTCCACATAGGGTCGGAACTGCGCCGCGCGCACCGCGCTCAGCGCCGCCTGGTCGAGATCGGCATGCCCCGACGAGGCCGCCAGCGAGACCTGGGCCGGCCGGCCGGTCACGTCGACCAGCACGCGGATCGTCGCCGTGCCCTGCTCGCCCGCCCGCCGCGCGCGCGCCGGATAGGCCGGATTGGGCTGAACCCGCCAGCCCAGCTGCGAGGCCTGCACGGTGTGCGGGCCCGCCGGCGCCGCCGGCGCAGTCTGTTGCGGGCCCGCCTCGACCGGCGCGGCCGGCCGTGCCGGCTGCGGCTTGCGCTGCACCGGCTTCGGCACCGGCGGCTTGGGCTTGGGCTCGACCTTCTTCTCCGGTGGCGGAAACTCCGGCGGCGGCGGTTCGTCGGGCGGCGGCAGCTCGACCTTGGCCAACGGGAACTCCGGCGGCGGCAGGTCGGGCGGCGGCGGCTCGACGATGGTCGCCAGCTCCGGCGGCGGCGGCTTCAGGTCGACCGGCGGCGGCGGCTCCGAATCCTCGATCTCGATCTGGGCCGGCTCCTCGGCCGTCACCATCCGCACCTCCATCGGCGCGATGTCGCCCACCACCAGCTTCACCGGCTCGACCTGCGTCAGTGCCCAGCCGCCACCGACATGGAAGAAGATCACCAGCGCGAGGATCCCCCGACGCGCCGCGGTCGAGAGCGGCTCGCGTGACGGTCCCGGCGGGCCGGGCTCCACGAAGGGCGGGTTCGAAGGCACGGGTTCAACCACTGACATCGCTCCTACAATTGGAGCGGGCTTACGGCCAATGCCACCGTGGTAGCCACGGCGACGGCGAAGATCGTGATGCCGACCGCGCGCTTGCGGTGGGTCTCCCACCACAGGATGACGCCGCTGATCGACAGGAAGATCATGCTGCCGGCTAGCGTGTCGATCAACAGGATCCACGGCACGGGCATCGTCGTGCCCTTGTGCAGGTTGGTCAGCGTGGCCACGAAGCCGTTCCGCGTCGTCCGCACCGAAAGCGATCGGTTTCCGACCCAGTACTCCGCCTGCACCAGATGATTGGGACCACCGAAGTTCAGCACCCAGCGCTCGGGTTGTTGCAGGGGACGGGCATTCCCATCGCCGCCCCGCTCACCCCACGCAACGGGTCGCGCGCGCTCGACACGCGTGTTGTTCGGGCCGCGGTCGAGCTTCAGCGACTGCTGCAGCCAAGCTCCCATCGCCTCTATGGTCTGGGGTCGTGGATCGGGCAGCTGGAGCTGAGCATTGATCTGCTGCTGGTCAGGCAAGGACAGCTTCATGGTGCTGCGGTGATTGAGCCAGATGCCGCTGAACCCGAACAGGAGACCGAGCAGCGCACCCCACAGGCCGAACCACCCGTGCGTCTTGCGTACCCAGCGCACGAAGCTCAGCCGGCGATTCACCTTCCCCGCTTTGCCGGGCATGGCGGCGGTGACGGTCATCAGGTCTCGCTCCATTGCCGCACGAGGTTGTGGTAGCAGCCGATCAGCGACCGCCGCGCCCCCTCGTCCGCGTTGGTCTCGTTCAGCCGCTGGATGGCGTTGTCCATGTCGTGCAGGAGAGACCGTTGCATGTCGTCCCGGATCAGACTCTGCGTCCAGAAGAAGCAGGCCATTCGCACACCGCGGGTGATCGGGGCCACCGAATGCAGACTGGTCGCGGGATAGACGACCATGTCGCCTGCCGCCAGCTTGACGCTGTGCTGGCCGTACGTGTCCTCGATCTGCAGCTCCCCGCCGTCATAGTCCTCGGGATTGGTGAGGAACAACGTCGCCGATACGTCGGTGCGCAACTTGCGCCCGTTGTGGGGGTTGATGCGCACGCTGCCGTCGACATGCGCTCCGAATCTCATGCCCTCGCCATAGCGATTGAACATGGGCGGATAGATCTCGTTCGGCAGAACGGCGCTGATGAAGACCGGGTGGACCTCCAGCGCCGCCCCGACGATGCGCTGGCAGGCGATCGCCGTTTCAGACCGCTCGTCGATCTGTTGATTGAACTTCACCGGCGCGCCCTGATAGCCGGCGGTCACGCGACCGTCGACCCACGAATTGGAGCGCTCCAGGCGCTCGCGCAGACTGACGAGCTGCGCGGCGTTGAGGACTTGGGGAATACAGACCAGCATGACGGGCGGCGGCTACCGTCTTCACA
>Ga0182745_1000433_pt1 | contig 47500 bp, 23 predicted proteins | sample eDN3rd30CKraftBY_FD_128523 | JGI IMG/M metagenome (GOLD analysis project Ga0182745, IMG submission 128523) | Enriched backyard soil microbial communities from Emeryville, California, USA - eDNA 3rd pass 30_C Kraft BY (version 2) (version 2) | ecosystem: Environmental > Terrestrial > Soil >...
ATCTCCGTCGGGATGTCCTCTGTCTTCACCTGGCCGCTCTGGATTTCGGGCGCGCGGCGCCAGAACTCGGCGGTCTCCGTGAGGGTGAAGTCCCGCACGACGAGCCAGTCCAGCTTGCGCAGGCCCTTGCGCTGGAGCGCTCCATTCATGGAGCCCACGGCCGGGTTCTCTCCCATGACGAAGTAGCCCTTCACCCGCCCATCCGCCATGTCCGCCACCGTCTGCATGTGAGAGTGGTTTCCGGTCAGCTTGGGGATGTGGCCGAAGAGGTAGTCATTGTCCGGCTGGGCCCCGGCGCCGAACCACGCCTTGAGCAGCGAGACGACATACTGGGGGAGGTTGCTCCACCAGCCCGCGCCCGCCTCGTTGTTCTTGACGTACTCCGACAGCGAGTGCGCTTGCTTGGCGTGCGGCATCGGCAGGTAGCCGGGCAGCAGGTTGAAGAGGGTGGGGATGTCCGTGGAGCCCTGGATGGACGCGTGGCCTCGCAGCGCGAGGATGCCGCCACCTGGCCGGCCGATGTTGCCCAGGAGCAACTGCAGGATGGCCGCGGTGCGGATGTACTGCACCCCTACCGAGTGCTGTGTCCAGCCCACGGCATAGCAGAAGGCGCTGGTGCGCTCCCGGTTCGAGTTGGCGCACAGGGCCTCGGCCACCTCGAGGAAGAGCTCCTGCGACACGCCGCAGATGCGCGAGACACGCTCCGGCGTGTAGCGCGAGTAGTGGCGCTTGAGGAGTTGGAAGACACAGCGCGGGTGCTGGAGGGTGAAGTCCTGCTGCTCCTCGGTGATGCGGGTACCCCGCACGACGCCGCCCTCGCCGGCGCCCGGCTCGGCGAAGACCTCCTTGTGGCCCGCGGCGGGCACGGAGCCATCCACACCCAGGTATTGCCAGGACGCGATGTCGTACTTGTTCTTGCCGGGCTGGTAGCCGCTGAAGATGCCATCCAGGTCCTCCGTGTCCTCGAAGGACTCGCGGATGAGGGTGGTCGCGTTGGTGTAGTGGAGGACGTACTCCTTGAAGTAGCGCTCGTTCTCCAGGACGTAGTGGATGATGCCGCCCAGGAAGGCGATGTCCGTGCCCGGCCGGATGGGCACGTGCAGGTCCGCCATCGCGCTGGTGCGCGTGAAGCGCGGGTCCACGTGGATGATGGTGGCCCCGCGTTCCTTGGCCTCCATGACCCACTGGAAGCCCACCGGGTGGCACTCGGCCATGTTCGAGCCCTGGATGACGATGCAATCCGAGTTCTGCAGGTCCTGCTGGAAGGTCGTCGCGCCGCCTCTTCCGAATGAGATGCCCAGACCGGGCACGGTCGCGCTGTGTCATATGCGGGCTTGATTCTCGATCTGCACGATGCCCAGGGCGGTGAAGAGCTTCTTGATGAGGTAGTTCTCCTCGTTGTCCAGCGTGGCGCCTCCCAGGTGGGCGATGCCCAGCGTGCGCTTCACCTGGAGGCCGTTGACGTCGTGCTCTTCCCAGGTGGTGTCTCGGGTGCGCTTCACGCGCTCGGCCACCATGTCCATGGCCTGCTCCAGCGGGATGACCTCCCACTCGGTGCCGCCGGGCCGCCGATAGAGCACCTCCTGGATGCGGTGGCTGCCGGTGACGAGCTGGAACGTCGCCGCGCCCTTGGGACACAGCCGGCCCCGGGAGATGGGCGAGTCCGGGTCGCCCTCGATGTCCAGGATGCGGCCGTCCTTCACGTACACGTCCTGGCCGCAGCCCACGGCGCAGTAGGGGCAGATGGACTTGACGGTCTTCTCCGCCTGCGCGGTCCGCGGCTCCAGGCGCTGGCTGCGCTCGCTCATGGCGGTCTCGCGGAGGCCCGTGACGTCTCCCTCCTTCAACTGCCGGAGCACGGGCCAGCGGGCGAGCAACTCGAGAAGTCCCACAGCGTACCTCCAGGTCAATACAGCACCCGGGGAAGATGGCACCTGGAGAAGCCCTGGGCGCGAAAGCCTGGGAGGCCTTCGAGGGCAGGACGGCGCTGGCGTCACGGGACCAACGCATCACGACGCTGGGGCGTCCATTGCCAGACGGACGCGGGCTTCACGGCGGTAGACCCAGGCAACCGTGCCTGGCTCACCGGCCGGCCGCCAGCGGGTGCTTTCGGTCAGCGCCGTGCCAGGAGGGCCGTGGCGGTCACGCCCACTGCGGCGAGGGCCGCCGCGAGCCAGGCGCGGTGGAGGTCGGTCCATACCTGGAAGCTATGGCTCCGGGCCCTCCGGTCGAAGCGGCCGTGGGCGCCGAAGTCGCCGGGCAGGGGAGACATCAGGTTGTCGGCGCGGTCCGGCGGCTGGGGCTCCGCCGTCATCTGCTTCCTGTATCCCACGCGGGCGAGATAGCGGTCCGCGAACCAGGGCGCGAGCCGATTGCCGACGATGGCCTTCACCGTGGGGATGCCCACCCAGATGGCGCGGCGCCGGTGGTGCGCGGCCCACACCACGGCGCGCGCGGCCACCTCTGGCTGGAAGATGGGGGGCACTGGCTGCGCGCGGCGGGGCATCCTGCTGCGAGACCATTCGAACTGCGGCGTGTTCATGCCGGGCAGATCCACCGTGGTGACATGGACCTTGCTGCGGTCATGGAGCAGCTCGGACCGGAGGGCGTCCGTGAAGCCGGCGATGGCGTGCTTCGCCGAGCAGTAGCTCGCCTGTAGCGGGATGCCGCGAAACGCGAGCGCGCTGCCGACCTGGACGATGGTGCCCTGGTCGCGCGGGCGCATGCGGCGCAGCGCCGCCTGCGTGCCATGCACGTAGCCCAGGAAGGTGACCTCGATGACGCGGCGAAACTCCTCGGGGCGCGTCTCCACGATGGGCGCGAACACGGCCACCATCGCGCAGTTGACCCACACGTCGATGCGTCCCCACCGCCGTTCGATGTCCGCTGCCGCGGACTCCACGGCCTGGTTGTCCGCCACGTCGCACGGGAGCACGAGTGCCTCGCCCCCGAGCGCCTCCACCTCCCGGGCGGCCTCGTTCAGGCGGTCCACCCCGCGCGCGATGAGCCCCAGACAGGCGCCCTGCCGGGCGAACTCCCGGACAATGGCGCGGCCCACTCCGGCGGACGCGCCCGTCACCACCACGACCTCCTGCTTGTTGGCCATCGTCTCGTGCCCCCTTGCCCGTCACCGCCGCTATTCGGTCCGCGGGCCGGGCCGCTCCTGGAGCGAAGGTAGGGCACGAGAGCGCCGCGGGCATGGCCTCATGGCGGCCAGGAGCGCGAGCCCTGCGGCCCATGCCCTGCCAGCCCCCGAGCGGGACCGGACGACGCGGTGAGCCTGTGGGTTGCTCGCGACGAAGCGGGCGGGCCGGTCTCAGCGACGCCGCGCCCGAGCGGGGCGGGAGGGCTTCGGAGCAGCGCCCAGGCCTCGCAGCAGCACGTCTACCGCGAACTCCGCGTACAGCTCGACGGTGGCGGGAGCGTGCATGTCCAACCCGAAGGCTCGCCTCGCCGTCTCCGGCTCGGAGAAGGGCTGGGCGCAGGCGCCGATGATGAATGAGTAGGCCAGGCGCGGGTCCACCGGCCTTAGCGTGCCGTCGTCCACGGCCGCCGCCAGCTCGCGCCGGAAGAGGTCGATGAGCCCGGAGAGCCATCGGGTGTAGAGCGCGTCGAACGGGGCGCCGCCCGCGCTGCTCTCGGTGCGGATGAGGCGGCTGAGCTCGGGGCGCCGGCCGAAGTAGACGACCAGGGTGTGGAGCAGCCGGGCCAGCCGCGCCCGCCGGTCCAAGCCCTCCACCTCCTGGATGGTGCGTTCCAGGACGGAGTGGAGGTCGCCGTAGGCATCCGCCATCACCGCGTTCCACAAGCCCTGCTTGGAGCCGAAGTGGTGGTGGACCAGGGGCTGGGTGACGCCCGCTCTCCGGGCGATGCCCGCGGTGGTGGCCCCCGTGAATCCGTGGTCCGCGAACTCGCGCAGCGCCGCAGCCAGGATGTCGGCGCGCCCCGCGCTCTGCATCGGTTCCTTGCTCACGCCTCCATCCTGCTCGCCCCAGGGCCTTTCGTCCCTCCCAATCCGCGGCGAGCCGCCCGGCGCGCCCCGGTCCATGCTTGACACGGGCGGGGGTGTTTATAGGACTATCAGGACGCTGATTGATGTATAAGCCGCTCCGGCGGAGGATTCACCATGCTGAGCAACTACCTGACGCGAATGGCCGTCACGTCCGTGGGCAGCCTCGCGCGCCCCAACACACATGTCCTCGCCGAGGTGGACCTGCCGCTGCGCATCTGGCCCTCGGACCTCGACATCTGGGGGCACGTGAACAACGGCCGTTACCTCACGCTGATGGACCACGGACGGCTGGACCATGGCCTGCGGACGGGGCTGATTCCGGCGATGGTCAAGCGCCGCTGCCGGCCGCTGCTGGGCGGCGTGTCCGTGCAGTACCGCCGCGAGGTGCGCGCCTTCGAGCGCTGCACGCTGGTGACGCAGTTGGCCGCGTGGGATGAGAAGTGGCTCTACTACGAGCAGCGCTTGGAGCGCCGTGGAGAGCTGTGCGCCCGCGCCCTGGTGAGCGCGGTCCTCAAGGAGGGACGCAAGACGCTGCCTCCCGCCGAGCTGTTCGCGCAGATGGCGGAGCAGACGACCTCGCCCGTGGCGCCGGCGGCGTTGCTCGCGTCATGGCCAGGGGAGCCCCTGGCTCCTGTATCCACCGTGCGCGGGGGGGACCGCTCTCACGACACCCTCGCGCGACTTGCGCCGGCCGTTGGCTAAGCATGTGGCATGGCGCCGGCGGCGCTGTGCCCCCCGCGATGACGTCCACCACGATGTGGTGGGCAGCGCCGTGAGGTGGACCTGTCGCTCTGGGAGATGCCTGCTCAGGTGGTGCCGCGCACCGCGAGCATTCCGCCCGCCAGGTTGTACAGGCGCGTGAAGCCCCGCTGAGCCAGGGCTTGCGCCGCGGTAGCGGACCGTCCACCCGAGCGGCAGATGAGCAGCAGGGGGGCCTCGCGGGGCCACGTGGCGGACGCGGCTTCGAGCGTGGCCAGGGGCACGAGCTCGGCTCCGGGCAGGTGCCCCAGGGGCCCCGTGTATTCGTCCGGCTCGCGCACGTCGATGCGCCGCACCTCGGGGCCGAGCGTGTCGAGCCGCGAGGGGGCGATGTTCTGGAAGGGAGGGGGCGTCATGGCGCGGTCTCCTTGAGGTGAGGCAGGTTCACGCGCCCGCAGGTGAGGGCGCGGTGTGGCCACAGGCGCGGTTGGACGGGACCGCGAGGTCGATCAACCGGGGCTTCGGCAGGCGTAGGTTCTCCATGATGTGGATGAACTCCTCGCGGCTCTTGCCGGCCACGCGTGGGTTGTGCCGCTTCTCCTCGGCGATGCTCGTCGCGGTTCGCCCCTTGTAGTCGTGGGCGGGGTAGACGAGCGTCGTGTCCGGCAGGCGGAAGAGGACGCGGGTGATGGAGTCGTGGAGCTGGCTGGCGTCGCCGTTCTGGAAGTCCGTGCGGCCGTTGCCTCGCACGAGGAGGGCGTCTCCGGTGAAGACGCGGTCCTCCAGCAGATAGCTGACGCTGTCGTCCGTGTGCCCCGGCGTCGCGAGCACCTTGAAGACGAGTCGGCCGACGTGGACCTCGTCGCCGTCATGCACGTGGAGGTCGGCGCAGGACGCGCCGCGGGCGCCGCCCACCACCTTCGCCCGGGTGCGCTCGCGCAGGGCCCCCGACGCGGTGATGTGGTCGGCGTGGACGTGCGTGTCGAAGACGTGCGTGAGCGTGAGGTCCAGCTCGCTCACCAGTTGCAAGTCTCGCTCGACCTGCTCCAGCACCGGGTCGATGAGGACGGCCTGGCGCGTGGTCTCGTCGCCGATGAGGTAGGTATACGTCGAGGAATCCGAGTCGAAGAGCTGGCGGAAAATCATGTCGAAGCCTCCTGAAGATGAGAGCCAGGGGGCCCGCCGGAGGATTCGGACCGCGACAGAAACCGCCCAGGAACTTTTTCGGCGCGTTGACGTGTCTCTCCGTGCCGTGAGCGCCCGTGCCTTCATCGAGCAAGCCCTGGAGTACCTGCCCGCCCTCCGGCGTGTGGGGCGCCGGCTGACGGGGAGCGCCGCGGAGGCGGATGACCTGGTGCAGGAGACGGTGGCGCGCGCCCTGGAGCGCCGAGGTGAGCTGCGCGACCCGGAGCGGCTCAAGGGCTGGTTGCTCGCGGTGCAGCGGACGGTCTACCTCAACTCCCGCAGGGGGCTTCGGCCGCGCCTGGAGGTGTTGGCGGGCGGGCTTGGACAGGAGCGGCCCCGGGAACCCTCCGCGGACCTGGAGGAGGAGCTGCACGCCCGGAGCCTCAGCTCGGGCATGAAGGCGGCACTGGAGTCGCTGGCACCGGAGTGGCGGGACGCGTTGTGGCTGCGTGAGGTCGAGGAGCTGAGCTACGAGGAGATCGCCCAGGTGCAGGGCTGCCCTGTCGGGACCGTGCGCTCGCGCCTCGCGCGGGCGCGGCTGGCGATGCTTGAACACCTCGAAAAGGAGAAGGTCCATGGAAGCCTGTAGCCCCGAGTGGCAGGAGCGGCTCTCCGCCTGGTTCGACGGTGAAGCCCAGGCCCACGAGCAGCAGGCGGTGGAGCACCACCTGGGCCAGTGCGCGGGGTGTGCCCAGGAGGCGGCCCGTTACGCTTCGCTGCGTTCGTTCCTGAAGGCGGAGCGGGCGGTGGAGGCGCACACGCCGCCGGAGCTGGCCGCGAGGATCGCCCAGCTGGCGCCGCGTGCCCGCTCCGTGCTCCCCAGGCGGACGCTGGCGGCGGGGGTGGCCGTGGCGCTCGCCGCGACCGGGGGACTCTGGACGCTGTGGCCCGGCGGCATGAACCAGGCGCTGGCGATGGACCTGGAGCGGCACCACCTCCGGGCGTTCTCCCGTGTCGCGCCCTGCGAGTTCGAATCCTCGGACCCGGCCGAGGTGAAGGCCTGGGTGGAGCGGGAGGTGGGCTACGCGGTGGAGGTGCCGGTGGTGCCGGGCGCGACGCTGCTGGGGGCCCGCCGGTGCCGGCTGCACGGGAGGCTCTCTGCGTCACTGCTGTACCGGCATGGCAGCAAGGCGATGACGCTCTTCCTTCCGCCCCCGGGGTCGGTCGCGGCGCGGCACGCGGCGCGGTTCGCCGGAGATGGGCCGCGCTGCACTCAGGGCCCGGTGGGGGAGCGCATCTGCGTGGCCCCGCGCGGAAGCGAGCAGGCCGCGCTGGCCGTTTCCGAACTGGAGGCGCCTGTGTTGATCGACGCCCTGGCTCGCGTCACCCCCTGAGCATGGGGAACTCCGCGCGTCGCGCCTTGTGTCCCTGCGACTTTGATTCTCACATCCCCGAGGTGCTTCTCGATGATTCGTTTCTTCTCCCTGGTCGGCGCGGTGGCCGCCCTGGTCTCCGGCTGTGCCACGCCGGGGGCCGTCAGCGCCGCTGACGCGAAGCCGCCGGAGCGCAAGCAGCTCACCGTGCTCTACGTGGCCGACCTGCACGCGCAGCTTCGTGCCCACCCTGAGCTCTTCTGGCGCGATGGACAGGAGCGCATCGAAGAGGCGGGAGGTCTGGCGCGTGTCGCCGCCGCCATCCAGCAGATCCGGGCCGAGCGGGCCGGCGACGTCCTGGTGCTCGACGCGGGAGACACGATCCAGGGCTCCGGCGTGGCGGCCCTCACCGAGGGGCGCGCGCTCATCGAGCCACTCAATGCGCTCGGGCTGGACGGCGCGGTGCCCGGCAACTGGGAGGTCGTCTACGGCCCCGCGGTGCTGCGCCAGCGCGTCGCCGAGCTGAAGCATCCTTTCTTCGCGGCCAACATGCGCGATGCCGCCAGCGGTGAGCGCCTCTTTCCTCCATATCTGGTGAAGGAGGTGGGGGGTGTGAAGGTGGCCGTCGTCGGGTACACGGACCCGGACGTGCCGCGCCGCCAGCCTCCCGGCTACAGCACGGGGCTGCGCTACGACGGTCCGGAAGCGCTCCCAGCGCTCGTGCGCGAGGTCCGCGAGCGCGAGGGCGCTCAGGTGGTGCTGCTGATGACCCACGTGGGGCTCGCCAAGGCCGTGGGGCTCGCGGCCCAGGTGCCTGGCGTGGACGCGCACTTGTCCAGCGACACGCATGAGCGCACATATGAGCCCATCGAGCAGTCGGGGACCTGGGTGGTGGAGGCCGGCGCCTTCGGTTCGTTCCTCGGGCGGTTGGACCTGTGGGTGGAGGAGGGCCGGGTGGTGGACCGCCGCTGGGAGCTCATCGAGCTGACCGCGTCGCGCTTCCCCGAGGACCCCGAGGTTGCCCGGCGGGTGGAGGCTGCGCTCGCGCCGCATGCGTCAGCGCTCGCCACCCCCGTGGGCCAGACCGACGTGACGCTCGCGCGCTACGCGGTCGTGGAGAACCCGCTGGACAACGTGCTCGCGGACGCCATCCGCATCGCCGGAGGAACGGAGATCGGGCTCTCCAATGGCTTCCGCTTCGGGACACCCCTGCTCCCCGGCCCTGTGCGCGAGGCGGACCTGTGGAACATCTTCCCCATCGTCAACAAGCTGAAGACGGGGAAGGTGAGTGGCCGTCAGCTCCGTGCTTTCTGGGAGCAGGAGCTGGAGAACGTCTTCGCGAAGGAGCCCGAGAAGCGTTTCGGTGGGTGGCTGCCCCGGCCTTCGGGGATGACGCTGCGCTTCCGGGCCAATGCGCCCAAGGGGCAGCGCCTGCTGTCCCTCGAAGTGGGCGGCGAGCCTGTAGAGGATGACCGCCTCTACACCGTGACGGCTTGCGAGCGTGAGGGCGATGCCCCCGACATGGTCTGCCGCATTCCAGGCATCCAGGAGCCGCGGGTCCTCGACGTGGACGCGCACGAGGCCGTGCGCCGCTTCCTCGCCAGCAAGCCCCGCCTGCACGGTTCGCTAGAGGGGCGCGCGGTGGGCGAGGACCTGCCGGCGGTGCTGCGCACGCAGCAGGTGCAGCCATGACGCCGGGAACCGCCGTCGAAACTGTTCCCGCTCCCCCGCCGTCCGGGAGCGTCTGGCGCCGGCGCCTTCCGGGGTTGGGGGCCGCGGCGGGGTTGGCGGTGGCCAGCCACTGGCTCGCCACGCTCCCTGGCCTCAAGGTGGTGGGCCCCCTCACGGTGGCGCTGCTGATCGGCATCCTGCTGCGTACGGCGCTGGGCTTGTCGCCCACGCTTGTGGAGGGGACGCGTTACTCGGCGCGCTCGGTGCTGCGGCTGGGCATCGTGCTGATGGGGGCCAGGCTGGACTTCGCGCTGGTGGCGAAGGTGGGGCCTCGCGTGCTGCTGCTCTCCCTGGCGGTCATCGTCTGCGGAATCCTGGGCATCCGCTGGGTGACGAAGCGCTTCGGCGTGCCGGAGAAGCTGGGCACGTTGCTGGCGGTGGGCACCTCCGTCTGCGGCGCCAGCGCGGTGGTCGCGGCCAGCTCCGTCACCCGGGCAGAGGAGGAGGACACCACGCTGGCGGTGGGGCTGTGCGGGATTCTGGGCACGGTGGGCGTGCTGTTCTTCATCTTCGTTGGGCCGCTGCTCGGCCTGAGCTCCTCGCAGCTCGCCATCCTCTCTGGTGCCACGCTGCACGAGGTCGCGCAGGTGATGGCCGCGGCCTTCACCTGGGGCACCGCGGCGGGAGACCTGGGCACGTTGGTGAAGCTCACCCGCGTGGTGTTGCTGGCGCCGGCGCTCGTCGTGCTGGGGCTCGTCTCCGGCGCGGGGGGCTCGGTGCGTTACTCGTGGAAGGAGCCGCCCATCCCCTGGTTCGTGATGGGCTTCCTGGCGGTGGGGTGCCTGGGCTCGGTGGGCGTGCTGCCCGCCGCCGCGAAGGCCACGCTCTCGTCCGCCAGCGTCTTCCTCATGGTGATGGCCATGGCCGCCATGGGGCTGGGGACCCACATCCGCATGATCCGCCGCGCGGGCATGCGCGTCGTCTACGCCGGCCTCGTCGGCTTCGCGGCCCTGGCGGTGTTCGCCTGGGGCCTCATGCGGTTGCTGTCCATCCAATAACGACTGACTCGAAAGGGAGTGCCCCGAATGAACCGTTTCCTGCTGATCCTCATCGCAGCGCTCGTCACCGCGCCGCTCGCCACGCTCGCGGCGGATGCCGGGAAGAAGCCCCCCGCGCGTCAGGGCAAGCTCGTCTTCGTCTCCACCACGGGCCTGGAGGACCTGGGCACGCTGTCCAGCGCCTTCCGGCACGCGAAGGCCGCCAAGGTGTCCGGCCACCTGTCTGACGTGGTGTGGCTCACGTATGGCCGCGCCGTGGTGGCGTTGGACCCGACGGTGAAGGCCGTGCCGGACTCGATCCGCAAGGAGGCACAAGAGGCGAAGGCCGCGGGCGTGCGCCTCGTGGCTTGTGGCAGTGCGCTCGAGAAGTTCGGCATCGACCGGAACAAGCTCCAGCCCCAGGCCGAGGTGGTGGACAACGGCGTGACGGAGCTCGCGCGCCTCGTCGCGGAGGGCTATCAGGTCATCCGCTACTGAGGACGCGGCTCCATCTCGGTGCAGCCGGGGCCCGTGGGGAGGCGATGCTCACGGGGCCCGGGCGCCGGGCGCGGGCTTCTCGCCCACGAGCTGCACCACCGCCGCCATGCCCGTGTGCAACGTGCCCTCGCGCACTTCGCGCGTGAGCTCCCGGAGCACCGGCAGGTTCAGTCCCGCGAAGTCCTCGCGCAGCGCGTCGGCCGTGTACAGCAGCTCCTCGACGGGCGGTCCGCCGGTCCGGTAGCGAAGCTGGTCGGGCGTGTAGCCTTCGACGAGGACGATGCCCCCGGGTCGAAGGCCCGTCACGATGCCCCGAGCCACCGTCCGCCGGAGGGCCGGAGGCAGGTGGCAGAAGATCATGATGACGGCGTCCCATGCTTCAGGCTCGAAGGTGAACGCGGCGAGGTCGGTCACCTGCGTTTCGAGCGCGACACCCCGTTCCGAAGCGAGGTGCCGAGCCTTCTCCAGGCCCACGCTCGATGCATCCACGGCATGCACGGTGTGGCCCAGCGTGGCGAGATGGACCGCGTTGCGGCCCTCTCCCTCACCGAGGCTCAGCACCCGGCTGTGGGGACGCAAGCGTGGGGCCATCTCCGCGAGGAAGTCGTTCGGTTGCGTGCCATAGACATAGGTCTCGCCGCTGAAGCGAGCGTTCCACTGTGCCGCGGCGTCCGGGGGCTGATTCGCCATGCTCTCGACTCCTCGGAGCGAAAAAGGCTCCGTGCGTATTGGGTAACGTCTTCGCCGCGGGCCGCGCTTCGTCATGAGCGCTGGCCACCGCCTCGTGGTTCTCGAACAGGATGGGATTGCCCATTACCACGAGACCGCGCGAGACGGCCTGCCCGATGGCCGCCTGGGTGACGAGGCGGAGCGCCTGAGTGCTCGTGAACAGGCCCGACGCGCCTATCGGTGAGCGCCCTGTCGGGTTGTGGAGGTTTCCGGGCCACGCGTCGCCTTGAATCCTCTCGGACGCCGGTTGGCTCTCAACGGGTGAGCCTCTCTTCCCTGGGGCTCGGGGGCACCTGATGTGCATTGGAGCACCCGATGAAGGTCCTGCTCGTCCTCGCAGCGGGTGTCGCCGTCATGGCGGCCTCGGGCTTCGTGTGCGTCCGGACCGCCGCCGCCGCGCCGCCGCCCGATGCCGGGGTGGGCCCGACGCGGTTGGAGTTCCATGATGCGCTTCAGCTACGCCTGGACCATCTGGCGGGGACGCCCGACGCGACAACGGTGCGGTTGAGGCGGGGCAGGGTGGGGCTGCGGCTCGTGGGGGCGAACTGGGGGCAGGCCGCGATGGAGGTGGCCTTCGACGGTTGGAGCCTCTTCCCGGGCGCTGTCGCCCCTCCGCCGCTGGCCTTGCTGGAGCTCCACGCGACCTTCGCGGTCCTGCCTGGGCGGATGTGGCTGACCGTGGGCCTGTTCCGGCCCCAACTGGGCCGGGAGAGCCTCACCAGCGGTTTCGTGGTGGACTCGCTGGACAAGGCCCTCACCCAGGGGCCATTGCGCGAGCACCTCACGGGAACTACGCCGGGGCGCGCCCCTGGGGTGAACGTCGGAGGTCTGCTTCCACGGAAGGGCTGGAGCGCACGCTACGACGCGGGCCTGGTGGCCTATCGCGCCGGTGCGGATTCCGGAGGGGGACCGCGTCCGCCGCTGCTCCTCGCGCGCGTCGCGTGGACCTTGGGGGCGCCCGAGTCGGAGACCTATGCGCTGTCGCTTCCCCAGAACGACCTGCGGCTCCAGCCTGGCCTGACGCTGGCCCTCCAGGCCAGCACCGAGCTGGGAGGCGCTGCTCGCTCGGTGGGGATGGATGCCCTGCTGCGCCTGTCGCCGTGGGTGCTCGCCGCGGAGGTGCATCAGCTCAACGGGGAGCAGGCGCCGCTGTGGTTGGTCCACGCGCGCACGGGCGTCAACCTGCCTGGGCCCTGGCGCACAGTGGTCGAGCCCTGGGCGCAAATCGCTCACGCCACGGGGCTGCCGGATGCGAAGGCCGTGTCGCGGCTGGACGCGGGCGTGACCTGGTACCTCGCCCGGCACTCGCTGCGCGTCACGCTTGGGACGGGCGGGTGGCCATTCCAGCCGCGGGAGGCGGCGGGCAGCCCCGGGAGACAGCTCGGACTGTCCCTCCAGCACCGGCGGTAGTCACTGGGCGCCAACGCATCGCCTTGTCGGTCGACGCACCGGACTCGGCAGGTCCTTGAAGTCTCTCAGTCGCGGGATGACTGTGAGCCTTTGCCCGACGAGGTCCACGTGTCTCAATCCCTGTCTGCCCGCTTCCCGATGTCGCCCTATCCCGTTGGCTGGTTTCGTGTCGCCGCTGCTTCCGAGCTTCCACCGGGGACGCACCGGAACCTCCGGCTCTTCGGGCAGGAGCTGGTGCTGTTCCGGACGGCCAGCGGCGTGCCCCGCCTCATCGAGGCGTATTGTCCTCACCTGGGCACGCACCTGGGGAAGGGGGGCTGCGTGGAAGGGGAGAACATGGTGTGCCCGCTCCACGCCTGGCGCATTGGCGGCGATGGCGCCGTCGCGCATGTCCCCTACAGCAAGGCGACGCCTCGCATCAGCGTGCGCTCCTGGCTGCTGCGGGAGGCCAGCGGGCAGATCTTCGTCTGGCATCACCCCGACGGGGAGGCGCCGGAGTGGGAGCCGCCCGAGCTCTTCGAGGCCATCGACCCGAACTGGACCGGCTTCCTGCCCACCCGCACCTGGACCTTGCGCACCCACGTGCAGGAGTTCTGCGAGAACGGCGCCGACAACGTCCACAGCACCTGGCTGCATGGGCAGCAGAGCGTCACGAAGTCCGTGGAGGTCGACAGGCACGTCTACACCCACCGCACGCTTCAGCGCTTCACCTTCTTCGGTCTGGTGAAGGCGCTCGCGAAGGAGGCGGAGGGGACGCTCGACATCTCCTGCCACGGCCTGGGCATCGTCGTCGAGCGCGGCAATGTCACCCTGAAGTGGTCGATGGAGTACTGCCTCGTCTTCTTCCCGGTACCGGTGGACGACACCTGCATCGAGCTGCACAGCGTCCTGTCCATCCGCCGGCTGCCCTCGGAGCTCGCCACCCGGCTGCTGTGGAAGAAGTCCGCCGCGGAGATGAGCGCCATCATCGACCAGGACGTCCCCGTCTGGGAGTCGAAGCAATGGAAGGCGCGTCCCGTGCTGGTGGCGGAGGACGGTCCCATCCATGCCTACCGGACCTGGGCGCGGCAGTTCTACCCGAAGACGCAGGAGGAGGCCCCGCGCCCCGGGTAGATGGCCTGGAGGACTCAGCGCGTGGCGGGCTTCTGCGCCAGGGCCCGCAGCGCACGCCGGTCGAGCTTGCCATTGGGTGTCCGTGGCAGCTCGGGCAGGGCGCGGACCTCGTCGACAATCATGTAGCGCGGCAGCCGCTCGGCGCAGTGCCTCTTCACCTTGAGCAGGGAGAGGGGCCTGGCCGAGCCGCTGACCATGAAGGCCACCAGCCGTGTCTCCAGGCCGGAGCCCGTGGCGACCACGCCGACCTCGCGGATGTCTGGATGGCTGAGCAGCACCGCCTCGATTTCTCCGGCCTCGATGCGCCGCCCGCGCACCTTGAGCAGATTGTCCCGGCGGCCCAGGTACTCGAACGTGCCGTCCGGCAGCTCGCGGCAGCGGTCCCCGGTGGCATAGGGGCGGTCTCCATGGGGCGGCTGGCCCCAGTAGCCGAGCATCACCGTGGGGCCCTCCACCATCAGCTCACCCACGCCGTCACCGTCCTCCTTCGCCTCCTCGGAGTCCGGCGGCGGCCGGGCCAGCCAGACCCGGTTGCCGCAGCTCGCGCGGCCAATGGGCACGGGCTCGGTCCGGTGGGGCGGGAGGTCCGTCACCTCGTGGTAGGTGCAGACGTTGGTCTCCGTGGGGCCGTAGAGGTTGAAGAAGCGCGCGTGCTTCAGGTGCTCGCGCAGCGGGCGCAGGTGGCGGATGGGGAAGGGCTCGCCCGCGAAGAGCACCGCGCGGAAGGGCAGGTCCGCGTGGTTCAGCAGCCCGCCCTCCTGCATCATCAGCATCAGCGCGGAGGGCACCGAGTACCAGCAGGTGAACCGCTCGCGCAGGACCAGCTCCACCAGTTTCTCCGGAGAGAAGGCCAGCGCCTCGGGGATGAGCGTGACGGACGCGCCGCCCATGAAGGCCGCGTAGAGGTCCAGCACCGACAGGTCGAAGAAGAAGGGCGCGTGGTTGCTGAAGCGGTCCTCCGGCGTGGTGCCCAGCAGCGCGTGGCACCACTCGATGAAGGCCATCGCGTTCCGCTGGCTGATGCACACGCCCTTGGGCGTCCCGGTGGAGCCCGAGGTGTAGAGGATGTAGGCCAGGTCGTTGTCGCCGGCTCCGTGTGGAGGGAGTGGCTCCGACGGGAAGCCGGACAGCCGGTCCCACGACATCGCTGGGCCCTTGTCGTCCACCAGCAGGAAGCGCAGCCGGCCCAGCCCGGCGTTGTGGAGCTCCGCGGCGCGCGTGGTGGTGGTGACCAGCACGTCGATGCCGCAGTCGTCCAGGATGAGCCGCGTCCGCGCAGCCGGGTTCAGCGGGTCCATGGGGACGTAGGCGGCGCCCAGGCGGGCAATACCCTGCATCGCCGCCACGGCGCGCACGGACTTCTCCGCCCACAGCCCCACGCGGTCGCCGCGCTTGACGCCCAGTTCCTGGAGCGCGCGGGCGATGCGGTTGGCGAGCGTATCGAGCTGGCCGTAGGTGAGCGTCCCATCGGGACCCTTGAGGGCGACGGCCTCGGGGGCCCTCGCCGCTGCGCGGACGACGATTTGGTCGAGTGTCATAGGCCGAGCTGGTTGGCGATGATGTCGCGCTGGATTTCGGAGGTGCCGGAGAAGATGGCGCTGGGAATGGCGTCCCGGAGCACGCGCTCGATGCCCGTCTCCGTCACGTACCCCATGCCGCCGTGAATCTGGATGGCGTCCAGCCCGCATTGAATCGCGGCCTCGCTGATGGCCAGCTTCGCCAGGGAGACCTCCATCGCCGCTTCCTGGCCGCGGTCCATCTTCCAGCACGCCTGGTACAGCAGGAGCCGCGAGGCTTCGAGCCGCTGCTTCATGTCCGCGAGCCGGTGGGAGATGGCCTGGTTCTTCGCCAGCGCCTTCTTGAACTGCTTGCGCGTCCTCGCGAAGTCCACCGTCTGTTCGAGCACCCGCTCCATGACGCCGACGTAGGCGGCGAAGAGGCAGGCGCGCTCCCACTGCATGGAGCGCTTGAAGAGCGCAGCGCCCTGTCCCTCGGGGCCGAGCCGCGCGGACTCCGGGACGCGGCAGCCCTCCAGGTAGATGGGCGCGATGGGCGAGGTGGACAGGCCCATCTTCTCGAAGGCCCGGCCCACGGTGAGCCCCGGCGTGTCCTTCTCGACGAGGAAGGCGCTCAGGCCCATGTAGCCGTGGGCGGGCTGGGTGGCGGCGTACACGAGGAACACGTCGGCGGAGGGGCCGTTGGTGACGTAGCTCTTCCCCCCGTCGAGCACGTAGCCGTCGCCGTCGCGCACCGCGCGCGTCTTGAGGGCGAAGACATCCGAGCCCGCTTCTGGCTCGGAGATGGCGTTGGCCCCCACCCACTCGCCAGAGCACAGCCGAGGGAGATAGCGGGCCTTCTGCGCCTCGTCACCGCCCTCCAGGAGGGGCATCACGCAAGCGAAGAGGTGGGCGCCGACGGAGAAGACCAGCCCGGTGTCCACGCAGCCGCGGCCCAAGGCCTCCATCACCCGGGCCGTGGTCAGCGTGTCCAGCCCCAGGCCGCCATGCGCCGTGGGAACGGAGAGTCCCAGAAAGCCAAACTCACCACATCGCCGCCATGAGTCACGTGGCAAGACTTGATTGGTAGGCTTTGACGTCTCGGGGAGCTGGGTTCGCGCGAACGCGAAGGCGCGGTCGTAAAGCTCCACCTGCTCGGGTGTCCAACTGAAGTCCATGGGTTCCTGGCGTTCCGAAGGGTGACAGGACCGGGGGCCGCGCTGCGAACGCCTTGCGCACGCGCGCGGGCTGCCCCCGGGGGCAGAGGAAGGCTGAAAGGGATACAGGAGAAGTCTGACGTGCGCCGGCGTGGACCGTCAAGGACCTGTGAGATGACTGTGTGACGTGTGTATTTAAGTGATGAAGACTATTATTGCAGCATGCGCCTGCCCGAAATTGATGTGCAAGTGGTCGCGCGGAAGCTGTCGGAAGCCATCCGCCACCGGACCATTTCCTATCCAGTGGGTTCGGATGAAACGAAACTCAATGAGTCACATCGTGCGCTCGCCGCGTTCCGGGAGTGGCTGAGCAGCGCCTATCCCGCCTTCTCCGCGGTGGCGAAGCGCGAGGTGGTGGGGGAGTACAGCCTGCTGTTCACCTGGCAGGGCTCCGATACCTCGCTCGACCCGGTCCTGTTCCTGGCGCACATGGACGTGGTGCCGGTGGAGCCGCGGACCGAACCTGACTGGTCGCATCCTCCCTTCGCGGGGGCCATCGCGGAGGGCCAGGTGTGGGGGCGCGGGGCGCTCGATATGAAGGGCGCGCTGGTGACGCTGCTGGAGGCCGCCGAGCAGCTCATCCAGGAGGGCCACCGGCCGGAGCGCACCCTCTACTTCGCCTTCGGACACGACGAGGAGAACGGCGGTCTGGAGGGGAGCCGGCGCATCGCGGAGCTGCTCGCGTCCCGGGGCGTCCGCCTCTTCTTCAGCGGCGACGAAGGGGGCGGGCTCGCGGGCCCGCTCTTTCCGGGCGTGGCCAAGGACATCGCGGTGATTGGCGTGGCGGAGAAGGGGCTCCTGGTGGTGGAGGTCTCCACCCGGGGGGAGGGGGGCCACGCCTCGGCGCCGCTCCCGTTCAAGCGGCTCGCCATTGGCAAGCTCTTCACCCTCCTCAAACGCCTGGGAAGACTGAGGTTTCGCAACGCGATGGACCTGCCCACCCAGCGGATGCTCGAAACGCTGGGGCCGGAGTCCGGCCCCGTGCAGCGCCTGCTCTTCCGTTACATCCGGTGGACCCGGCCCTTCCTCGAACAGCTCCTGGGGCGCATTCCCGCCTCGTCCGCGCTGTTCCACACGACGTTGGCGCACACCGTGGTGTGCTGCGGCGAGAAGGAGAACGTGCTCCCGCAGCGCGCCCGGGCGGTGCTCAATCTGCGCCTGCACTTCGTGGACACCGTGCGCGCCGTGCTCGAGCGCATCCGCCGTGTGGTGGGCTCCGAGGCGGAGGTCCGGGTGGTGGAGCCCTCGCGTGAGGCGTCCCCCGTGTCCAACATGGACGGGGAGGCCTACCACCTGCTGAAGACGACCATCGAGCAGGCGAATCCCGGGACCCTGGTGGTGCCCTATCTGGTCTCCGCGTGCACGGATTCGGTCTATTTTCAGGCGCTCACAGATAGTGTGTTGCGCTTCACCCCACTACCCATTGGGCCGGGTGAACTGTCACTCATTCATGGCACGAACGAGCGTGTTGGAATTCCGCAGCTAGGGGCCGCGGTAACTTTCTACATGCGGCTGATAATGGCAGCAGGCCGTTTGAGCTCGACAGACACAGCCATGGCCCAACCTGGTCGGTGATTGACTGGTTGCCGTGCGAGCAGTTTGCTCTGGGCATGGAACGTTGCGTCGTCTTGGACCTGCCTGGGCTCTGTGCGAGATACATCGGGCCCTCGGCGCCAAACATGCAGGCCTTCGCGGAACAGGGGCGGATGGTCACGCTTCAGCCCGTCCTGCCGGCGCTGAACTGCACGATGCAGGCGACGTTCCTGACGGGGAAGTACCCGAGCGAGCACGGCATCGTCGCGGATGGCTGGCTGCACCGGGAGCTGGGCGAGGTCCGCTTCTGGCCCCAGACGGACGGGCTGGTGCAGGCGCCGCAGCTCTGGGACGCGGCGCGCCGGCTGGACCCCAGCTTCACCTGTGCCCGCGTGTGCTGGTTCATGAACATGTATTCGAAGGCGGACTACGCCGTCACGCCGCAGCCGTCCTTCACCTCGGATGGGCGCGTGCTGCCGGACGTCTTCACGGAGCCGCTCCATCTGCGCGAGCCGCTCGTCGAGGCGCTGGGGAACTTCCCCGCGTATGACTATTGGGGGCCTCGCTACAGCATCCGCTCGTCGGAGTGGATCGCGGACGTCGCGATGTGGCTGGAGCGGCGGCACAGCCCCACGCTGTCACTCGTCTTCCTGCCACACCTGGACTACACGCCCCACACGTTCGGCCCGGACGCGCGGGAGATTCACAAGAGCCTCCAGGAGATCGACGCCGTCGTCGGGCGGCTCATCGCCTTCTACGAGGCGCGCGGCGTCCAGGTCATCATCCTCTCGGAGTTCGGTGCCACGCCCGTCTCCCGGCCCGTCCACCTGAACCGCCTCTTCCGCCGCCGGGGCTGGCTGGCCATCCGCGAGGAAGCGGGCCGTGACATGGTCTACCCCAGCGGCAGCGATGCGTTCGCGGTCGCGGACATGCAGGTCGCGCACATCTACGTCCGGGACCCGGCGTTGCTGGACGAGGTGAAGGCGCTGGTCGAGGCCGAGCCTGGGGTGGCGCAGGTGCTCGACGCCGAGGGCAAGCGGGCGAACCACCTGGACCACCCGCGCTCGGGCGAGCTCGTCGCCCTGGCCGAGCCGGATGCCTGGTTCACCTACTTCTACTGGCTCGATGAGCGCCGGGCGCCGGACTACGCGCGCACCGTGGATATCTTCCGCAAGCCCGGGTACGACCCGCTGGAGATGTTCGTGGACCCCGAGCTGGGGCTCCGCATGCTCGATGTGGGGGGCAGCCTCCTCAAGGAGAAGCTGGGCCTGCGCACGCGGCTGGAGGTCGTCTCGACGGACGGCTCGCTGCTCAAGGGGGCCCATGGACTGCTCTCCAGCCCCGAGCGCTCACCTGTGTTGATGACCCGGAATGCCGGGCTGCTCGAGGCAGACACTCTCCACGCGACGCAAGTCCACGACCTCATCCTGGCCCATCTGACCGGACAGCAGGCGACGGCCTGAGCGGCCATCGCGAGAGGCGGGACATGTCATGAACAAACTCCCCGGGAACGCCATTGTCATCGGTGCGAGCATTGGCGGGCTGAGCGCGGCCCGTGTGCTCGCGGATCATTTCGAGCGCGTCACCCTCATCGAGCGGGACGTGCTCGAGGATGGTCCACGCCAGGGGGCGCCCCAGGCCCATCACATCCATGTCCTGTTGCGGCGGGGCGTGGACCTGCTGGACCAGTACTTCCCGGGCCTCCTCGATGAGATGAAGGCGGCGGGCATCGAGCCCTTCGACTTCACGAAGGACCTGCGGTGGCTCCAGTTCGGAGACTGGATGCCGCGCGAGCCGAGCGGCATCGTGCTGTATCCCCAGACGCGCGCCTCGCTGGAGCGCGCGCTGCGCCGGCGGGTCCGGGCCTTCGCCAACGTGGAGATTCTGGAGTCGACCGCCGTGCGTGCGCTGCTGGCGACGCCGGATGGACGGCGCATCCTGGGCGTGCAGACCGTTGACCGCCAGTCGGCTGGGGGCGCGGTGACGAACCGGCTGGCCAGCGTCGTCGTCGACGCGAGCGGCCGGGGTTCGCAGCTGGGCAAGTGGCTGGCGGACCTGGGCCACGGCCCGCTGGAGGAGAGCCGGCTGCCCATCAACCTCTGCTACGTGTCGCGGCTCTTCGAGCGGCCCGCGACGGCCAGGGACTGGCGGGGGCTGTGGGTGACGCCGCTGCCGCCGGAGGCGCCGCGGGGCGGGGCGATGCAGGAGGTCGAGGGGAATCGCTGGATCGTGTCCCTGTTCGGCTACGGGGAACACCACCCGTCGCGTGAGGAGAGCGGCTTCGTGGAGTTCGCCCGGAGCCTGCGCGAGCCGGACATCTACGAGGCCATCAAGGACGCCCGGCCCGCCTCGGACGTCCATGTCTACCGGGTGCCGGACGTGCGGTGGCGCCACTTCGAGCGCCTGCGGGATTTCCCGGCGGGGCTGCTCGTCCTGGGAGACGCCTGGTGCTACTTCGATCCCGTGTTCGGCCAGGGCATGTCCGTGGCGATGCTGGAAGCCAACGTCCTGAACGAGGCGCTGCACCAGCTCGACAGCCTGGAGGCGGTGACGCAGGCGTGGACGGCTGACTACCTGCGCATGGGCTCGCAGTGGCTGCGGGGGCTCTGGTTCTTCGTCAGCGCGGAGGCCATGCGGCATGTCCACGTGCCCGGGGAGCGGACGCGGCTCGTCAAGCTGGCCCAGTGGTACGTGGAGGAGCTCTACGCGCTGAACCATGCGCATCCCGAGGTCTACCGGGAGTTCCTCAAGCTGATGCACGTCCAGGCGGGGCCGGAGTTCCTGCTGCGACCGGACATCGCCGTGCGGCTCGCGAAGCGGGCCTGGCGGAAGAAGACGGCCCCGAGCGCGAAAGAGCCGGTGCGCGAGGGCGTCCTATGGCCGGCGAGCCGGGTGGCGCTGGGCCTGCGCTACGCGGGTCGCGTCCTGGCCAACCTGGCGGCGCCGGAGAAGGTGGGGCCGAGAGATCGCCTCTGCCACTTCGACACCGAGGCGATGTGGCAGCCGGACAAGTCGATGGGCTGGTTCGTGCGGGACGCGCTCAAGTCGCAGAACCTGCTGGGCGAGGCTGGCGAGGTCCGCAAGTTCCTGGAGTTCTGGCTGCCATTCCAGGGACTGGGCGCCGCGAAGAAGGCGCTCATCGAGCTCTCCTTCAACGTGGAGGAGCCTGGCCTCGGCTTCATGCTCTACAGCGACAACCAGACGGTGACGCGGGCCTTCAGGGAGTACACCCGGCGGCTCGGCATCTCCAACGAAGGGGTGGAGCGCTCCGTCGCCATCTGCGAGACGTTCCGGCCCTCGGACCTGGGCATGGTGCGGGCGGAGTTCAAGCCGGGGAGCACCACGCGGTATTCGATTGCATCGAGCTGGCACTTCGACCCGCTGCGCGGGCACACCGGCTTCGAAGAGGCGATGGCCCGGCTCCCGGAGCGCTTCCGGGTGGGCATGCTCGCGGAGCGGGTGAAGGCCCATGCCAGCGCGCTGGCGAACGAGTACTTCCCGCTGTTCCTGGGGCTGAGCTTCCAGGAGGACGGGACCGTCGAGTCGAAGATGTACCTGGTGCGCTTCGACGACAAGCGGCCCCCATTCCAGCCGGGCTCGGAGCTGTGGCGCTTCCTCCAGGGGATGGGCGTGTCTGATTCGGAGCTGGAGCGGATCAAGCAACTGAATGACCTGCTGTGGGAGCGCTCCGCGGACAAGATGACCCAGATCGCCATCGAGGCGTCCGAGCTTCAATCCCAGCCCAAGCGGGTCAACTTCATCTTCAGCGGGACCCAGACCTCCGCGGTCCTGGAGGCCATTGCCCGATTCGGGTATCCACCCTCCGCCGCTCGAGCTGTGCGTGACTTCGAGCGGATGATGCAGACCGACTACGCGAAGTTCGTCGCGATCCGCGTCGGGCCCAAGGGTTTGAGCCCCCGCATCAAGCTGTACAAGCACGCGCTGTTCGATTTCTCGGATCTGTCCGTGGTGGAGGATGGGGGACTCACTCCGCGAAATTCTCAGACAACGGGAAGCGGCCCGGAGGCCGCGAGGGATGAGCCCGGCCTGTGTCTCTATTGATGTTCGTTGGTCATGATTGAAGTTCAAACAAACGAAGACTCTGAGCGGCTTTCCGGCCGTCAGCGGAGCCGTGTCCCGATGTGGTGTGAGCCCATTGCTGTCATTGGTCTGGGACTGCGTTTCCCCATGTCAGACAGCCCCCATACGCTTTGGCGGATGCTGTGTGATGGGATTGATGCGACGGGGGAGATTCCGCCTGGGCGCTGGCCGCTGGAGTCTCTGTATGATCCCACCCCGGACCAGCCTGGAAGGATTCGCAACCGCCGCGCGGGGCTGATTGACGGCGTGGAGTCCGCGGACCCCACCGCCTTCCGGCTCTCGAAGCGAGAGCTGCGTCAGATGGATCCCCAGCACCGCCTGCTGTTCGAGTGCGCGTGGAACGCCCTGGAGGACGCGGGCCAGCCCTTCGAGGCACTTCGAGGGAGCCGCACCGGCGTCTTCATGGGCGTCAACTTCAGCGACTTCCAGCGGATGCTGGCTCGGGATTGGTCGGCGCTGGATGGCTATGCCGTCCTCGGGACGACCGCTTCGTTCGCCGCCAACCGCCTGTCCTATGCGTTCGACCTCCGGGGGCCCAGCACCGTGTCGAGCGTGGGGTGTGCCTCGTCGACGGTCGCGCTTCACGAGGCCTGCCGCAGCCTGATGCTGGGCGAGGTGGAGCTGGCCCTGGCAGGCGGGGTGGAGCTGATGCTGTCGCCGGACAGCAGCATCATGCTGTCGCAGGCGGGCGTATTCTCGGAGCGGGGGCAGTGCCGGACGCTGGATGCGCAGGCTGACGGCTATGTGCGCGGCGAGGGGGCGGGCGTGGTGGTGCTCAAGCGCTTGTCCCAGGTCGATGCCAGCGACCGCGTGTACGCGGTGATTCGCGGCAGCGCGGTCAACCACAATGGCCGCAACGAGTGGATCATGGCCCCGAGCGCCTCGGCGCAAGCGGACGTCATCCGTCAGGCGTGCGAGCACGGCGGGGTGGAGGCTTCCAGCCTCGACTACATCGAGCTGCACGGCTCGTCCTTCTTGAAGGGGGACGCTGCCGAGGCGGATGCGATTGGCGCGGCGCTCGGGACACAGCGGCCGTTCCCGTGCCGCCTCGGCGCCATCAGCAACAACCTGGGCTACCTGGGGGCGGCCGCGGGCATCGCGCAGTTCATCAAGGTGTGCCTGTCCCTGCACTACCGCACCTTGCCGGCGACGATTCACGTGGACGCGCCCAACCCGTTGATTGCGTTCGAGCAGCTGGGCCTGCGCATCCAGTCGGAGCGGGAGCCCTGGCCCGAGCGCGGCGCGGGGGCGCTTCCCAGGGCAGGCATCGTGTCCACCTCCCTAGGCGGCGCCAACGGTTTCGTCGTCCTGGAGGCGGCCCCCGCGTGTGCGCCCGTGGAGCGCCGGGCGGAGGATGTGCCGGGTCACGTCCTGGTGCTCTCGGGGCTCACCCGGGAGGCGCTCCGTCAGCGCGCGCTCCAGCTGCGGGACTTCCTCGCCACGGCGCCCGAGGCGTCGCTGGACGACATCTGCTTCACGGCCGCGTTCAAGCGGCAGCACCACCGTCACCGGGCGGTGGTCATCGCCGAAAGCCGTGATGGGGTGGTGGAGCGCCTGGACGCGCTCTCGCGTTCGACCGAGGACGCAGTCCTCGCTCAGGGGGGCCTGCCGGAGCGCTGGGTGGCGGCGGCGCGAGCTTTCGTCGAGGGAGGGGAGCTGTCCCGGGACGGGCTCCCAGTGCGGGACGGGCGCTGCGTGAGCCTCCCCGTGTATCCCTTCCAGCGTCAGCGCCTGTGGCCCGAGTGGCTCTCGCCCGAGGAGGTCTGCCGCCCGCCCATGGCCCCGCGCCCGGATGCCGCCGCATTGCTCCAGGCCGCGGCGCGGACGGCGGGCGATGCCCGCGCCGTGCCCGTGATTCGTGGAGAGGGGCAGATGCGGGCGTTCCTGCGCGGGCACCTCGCGGAGGTGCTGGAGGTGGACCCGGCTGCGCTCGATGTCCAGGGACGGACCTTCTTCGAGCTGGGCCTCAACTCCATCGGCGCCACGCAGTTGAAGGAGCGGCTCTCCCGGGCGCTGGAGCTGTCGCTCTCGACCACGCTCCTCTTCGAGCTGCCTCGCCTGGAGCCGCTGGCGAAGCGGCTGCTGTCGCTGATGGAGGCGCGTGATGGGAGCCGTCCGCCGCCGGCCGGTGCCGCGAGCACGGTCGACGAGGACGAGCAGCGCCTGGTGGAGCGCGTTGTCCAGCTCTCCGAGGACGAAGCGCGCGAGCAGATTGCCCGGGCGCTGGCGGAACTCAATCTCGAGGTCGCGTGATGAGTCGGAAGGATGGAGTCGTGGCGGAGCTGACCCCTCTTCAGCAGGCACTGCTGACCATCGAGAAGCTCCAGAAGAAGCTGGCCGCGACCGCGCAGGGTGAGCGCGAGGCGATTGCCATCATCGGCATGGCCTGCCGGTTCCCGGGAGGCGCCAACAGTCCCGAGGCGTTCCGGGAGTTGCTGTGGAGCGGCGGGGAGGCGCTGACGGAGATTCCCTCGGACCGCCGGGCGCTTCAGGCGCTCCATGACGCGGACCCATCTCGGGAAGGGAAGCCGCCCATGCGGCGAGCCGCCTTCGTCGACGGCGTCGACCGCTTCGACGCCGACTTCTTCCAGATCTCACGCCGCGAGGCGGAGGGCATGGACCCGCAGCAGCGCTTCTTCCTGGAAGTGAGCTGGGAGGCCCTGGAGAACGCCGGGATTCCTCCGCGCCAGCTCGCGGGAACGCGCACGGGGGTGTTCGCCGGTGTCCATGCGAAGGACTATGCGTTCGTGACGGGTGGCGGGCTGGAGCAGGTGACCGCCCACTACTCCACGGGGGTGGACTCCAGCTACGTGGCGGGCCGGCTGTCGTACCTGCTCGGGCTCGAAGGGCCCAGCATGGCGGTGGACACCGCGTGCTCGTCCTCGCTGGCCGCCGTGCACCTGGCGTGTCAGAGCCTGCGGACGGAGGAGTCGACGCTCGCCATCGCGGGTGGAGTGAAGCTCATCCTCTCGCCTCAGCTCAGCGTCTTCCTGGCCAAGGCGGGGGCGCTGTCCCCGAGCAGCCGCTGCCGCACGTTCGACCGGGACGCGGATGGCATGGTGCAGGGCGAGGGGTGTGGCGTCGTCATCCTGAAGCGGCTCCGGGATGCCATCCGCGATGGGGATCGCATCCTCGCGACCTTGCGCGGCACGGGCATGAACCACGACGGCGCGAGCGGCGGCCTCACCGTGCCGAACGTCCGCGCGCAGGAGTCGCTCTACCGCCGCGTCCTCCAGCGCGCCGGCATCGAGCCGGGTCAGGTGGACTACCTGGAGGCGCACGGGACGGGGACGCGCCTGGGGGACCCCATCGAGCTCGATGGCGTGGCGCGCGTCTACGGCGCCTCCCGGGCCGCGGAGCGCCCGCTGTGGGTGGGGTCCGTGAAGCCGAACATCGGCCACACGGAGGCGGCGGCCGGCGTCGCGGGGCTCATCAAGGCAGTGCTGGTGCTCCAGGCCGGAGAGGTTCCGCCGTCCATCAACTTCGAGCACCCGACGCCCGAGTTCACCTGGGCGGGCTCCGGGCTCGACGTCCCCCGGGAGCGGAGGCCCCTGCCGTCCAGGGAGGGGCCGCATCGCGTCGCCGTGAGCTCCTTCGGGATGAGCGGGGTGAACGCGCACGCGCTCGTCGAGTCCTACGCGGAGCCCTCGGTGGCCGCCATGGACGCGGGGCCCTACGTGCTGCCGCTCTCTGCTCGTAACGAGCCCGCGCTGCGCGCGTTGGCGAGCGCGTGGGCGAAGCAGTTGACCGGGCGGCCCGGGGCGTGGCTCCGGGATGCTTGCTTCACGGCGGGCGCGGGCCGCTCGCATCTCGAACACCGCGCCGCGCTCGTCGCGCGCACGCCCGAGGCGCTCGTGGAGGCCCTCCAGGCCGTCGCGGTGGGGCGCACGACGGAGGCCGTCCTCCGGGGGCAGTCGAAGGGGGACGCCCTCAACGAGGCGGTGCTCGTCTTCGGTGACTCGGAGCCCGACCTGGATGGACGCTTCCGGGAGCTGCTGGGGCATGGCGCCTTCCGCGGTCACGCGGAGAAGCTGGACGCCACCCTCCGGCAGTTGGCGGGGTGGTCCGTCATCGAGCCGGTGGAGCAGGGGGGCTCCGTCACCGTCGATGAGCGGCGGGCGGGTGTCCTCCTCGTGTTCCAGGTGGCGCTGGCGTGGCTCTGGCGCTCGTGTGGCCTCGTGCCCACGGGAGTCGCCGGTGCCGGAGTGGGGGCGCTCTCCGCTGCCGTCGTCGCGGGGATGCTCTCGGAGGAAGACGCGCTCCGGCTGAGCCTGCGGCTCCCGTCGACGACGCCTGTACGGCCACAGGCCGCGAAGTGCGCGTTCTTCTCCCTGGCGGCGAAGGACTGGGTGGACGCGGGCGCCGCGCTGCCGGTCGAAGCCCTGGCGCAGCCCGGTGCAGGTGCCAGCGAGCTGGCGCTGGCGGTGGAGTCGCTCGGGTCGCGGAGCGCGGCGGTCGTGCTCCAGGTCTCTGGCGATGCCGCGCTCGGTGAGGCGCTGGAGGCCGCGGCACGGCGTCGCGGTGACACGGGGCGCATCCTTCGCTCCGGCGCTGTGGACGGTGACGCCTGGCTGGGCGTGCTGCGGGCCATCTCTCGCCTCTACGCCGAGGGCGTGGCTGTCCGGTTCGATGGGCTCTATGCCGGGGCGCGGAAGACGGTGGTACCGACGTATCCCTGGCAGCGCGAGCGCTTCTGGTGGGACGGGGCACATGAGCCCGCGAGTGTGGAGGCCAACGTTGACGCGAAGGCCCGCCCGGAGCCCGCGCCGACGCCGTCCGTGGACGGACTCTTCTGCGGGCTCACGTGGGCCGAGCAGGCGGTGAGTCAGGCTCCAGCCCAGGCGGATGGGAACTGGCTCATCGTGAGCGAGGAGGCGGACACCGCTGGCGAACTCGGCGCGGCGCTGAAGACCTCCGGTGGCACGGTGCGCGTGGTCCGCGCGGACTCCCCGTTGGAGGAGGTGCTGCGCGCGTCCGTGCCGCTCCGGGGCGTCGTCTTCCTGGCCGCCAGGGAACATCCCGAGACGGTGGAAGGGCTGCGCGCGTCGGTCCTGCGAGAGGTCACGGCGGCGACGGCGCTCGTGAAGTCCCTGGCGCGGATGGCGGAGACGCCACCGCCCCGGCTGTTCCTGGTCACGCAAGGGGCGCAGGCCGCCGCGGACGAACAGGGGCCGGTGTCGCTTTCGGGGGCGCCACTCTGGGGGCTCGGGCGCGTCCTCGCCTATGAGCACCCGGAGCTGGCCTGCAAGCGAGTCGATGCCGAGCCGGCGTCGCTCGGCGCGCTGGTGGCGGAGCTTGTGCGCCCGGGAGCGCCCGACTCGGACGATGACGAGGTGGTGCTGCGTGGCGCGCGCCGGTTGACGCCGGCCTTCACCCAGGCGCTCACGGTGCCGCCGGAAGCCAGTGCGTTCCGGCCTCGGGTGGACCGCACGTACCTGATTACCGGTGGGCTCGGAGGCATCGGGCTCCGGCTGGCCTCCTGGCTGGTGGCTCAGGGCGCGCGTCACCTCGTGCTGTGCGGCAGGAGGGGGGAGACGGACGAGGCGCGGCAGGCGCTGGCGCCGCTGCGGGCGGCAGGGGCCCGCGTCGACACCTTCCGCGTCGACGTGAGCCGCGCGGACGAGGTGGCGGAGATGCTGGAATCCGTCCGCCGTGGAGGCGCGCCCCTGGGCGGCGTCTTCCACAGCGCGGGTGTCCTGGCCGACAGCTCGTTGTTGCAGTGGGAGTCGCGGGACTTCGAGACGGTCATGGGGCCCAAGGTGGAAGGGGCCTGGAACCTCCACGCGCTGGCCACGGACACCACCGTCGAGCAGTTCGTCCTCTTCTCCTCGACGGCGTCGCTGGTGGGCTCTCCGGGGCAGGCCAGCTACGCCGCGGCCAACGCGTTCCTCGATGCGCTGGCGCACTTCCGGCGCGCGCGGGGTCTGCCGGCCGTCAGCCTCAACTGGGGAAGCTGGGGCGAGGTCGGCATGGCCGCGGCGGACGCCCGGCGGGGAGCGCGGCTCGCGGGGCAGGGCATGGCGCCCATGTCCGTGGACGAGGCCCTGGCGGCGATGGCGCGCGTGCTCCCGGAGAATCCCATCACCCGAGGCATCGCTCGCTTCGATGTGGAGCGCTGGGGCGCGAGCCACTCCTCCATCGCGGCGTCCTCGCTGTTCCGCGGCGTCCTGGCCACAGGCGGCGTGCAGCCCGTGGAGGCGGCGCCGCGCAAGCTGCGGGAGGTGCTGCTCGCGCTCGATGGTGCCGCGCGGCGTGACGCCCTGGTGGCACGGCTGAAGGAGATGGTCTGCGAGGTCGGCAAGATTCCGGCCGCGAAGCTGTCGCCCTCCGACACGTTCGACGCGCTGGGGTTCGACTCCATCATGGCGATCGAGCTGCGGGAGATGGTGCTGGGCGAGCTCGACGTGAGCCTGCCCATCAAGAGTTTCATCGACGAACGTTCCATCGAGCAGGTGACGGCTGAGCTTCTCGAGAAGCTCGCGGTCGCCAGTGTGCTCAGCGCCGTCGCCTCGGAGCGCGGTGATTCGAAGCGGGTTCTGCTATGACATTGAGTGAGCTTCTTCATGCCCTGGCCGGGCACGGTATCAAGCTGTCCGTCGAAGGAGACCGCCTGGCCGTCGAGTCCTCCACGGGCGAGATTCCGGGCGCGCTGCGCGAGCAGCTCGTGGCGAACAAGGCCGCGCTGCTGGCGTTGCTGTCCGAGCAGGGCGCGCCCCAGGCCGAGACGCTGCCGCAGATCACCCCTCGTCCCGAGGCACGGCACGAGCCGTTCCCGATGACGGAGATCCAGCAGGCCTACAGCGTGGGCCGGCAGGCCGAGCTCGAGATGAACGCGGCGATGCACGCGTACAACGAGATCGACTGCCACGCGCTCGACGTGGCGCGCTTCGAGGAGGCCTGGAACCTGCTCGTCGCCCGCCATGAGATGCTCCGCGTGATCGCGCTCCCGGGCTTCCAGCAGCGCATCCTCCCCAGCGTTCCCCACTACGCGCTGCCCGTGGAGGACCTGCGCGGCCGGGGGCCCGAGGAGACCGAGGCCCGGTTCGGGGCCATCCGCGAGCGGCTGTCCCAGCAGGTGCTGGCGCTCGACCAGTGGCCCCTGTTCGAGCTTCGCGTGTGCCTGCTCGACGGCGGCCGGTCCCGGCTCTTCATGAGCATGGATGGGACCTTCATCGATGGCTTCAGCTTCCAGATTCTCTACCGGGAGCTGGTCCACTTCTACAATCACCTGGGGGCCGCCCCCACGCTGCCGCGCCTCGACCTGTCGTTCCGGGACTACGCGCTGGCGGTGCAGGACGCCCGGGGCGCTCGCCATGCCCGCTCGCTGGCGTACTGGCGCTCGCGCCTGCCACACCTGCCGCCCGCGCCCGACCTGCCGCTGGAGCGGGACCCGGCGTCCCTCCGCCGCCCTCGCTTCGGCCGCGTCTTCGAGCGGTTGGGGCCCGACATCTGGCAGCCGCTCAAGCAGCGGGCCCGCGCGCGGAAGCTGACGGAGCCGGAGCTCCTGCTGGCGGCGTATGCGGAGACCATGGCGCGCTGGAGCCGCAGCCCGCGCTTCACGCTCAACGTGCCGCACTTCAACCGGCTGCCGCTGCACCCGCAGGTCAACGAGATTGTCGGGACCTTCGCCAGCTTCACGCTGATCGAAGTGGACCACCGGCCGGAGCGCACCTTCACCGAGCGGGCGCTGGCCATCCGGGACCAGCTCTTCCTCGCGCTGGAGCATCGCGACGTCAGCGGCGTGGAGCTGCTGCGCGAGCTGTTCCGGGCCCAGGGCCGGATCGCCGGCGCCATCATGCCGGTGGTGATGACGAGCTTCGCGTCTCACTCCAAGAGCCGGGACTCGCACTGGGTGGACTTCCTGGCCGAGCAGTTCGGGGACCTCATCGAGGCCCTGACGCAGACGCCGCAGGTGTGGATCGATCTCCAGATCGTCTACCAGCGCGGCGGCGTCTTCCTGAACTGGGACGTGGCGGAGGAGCTGTTCCCGCCCGGGATGATTGACGACATGTTCTCCAGCTTCTGCGCGCTGCTCAGGCGCCTGGCGGAGGACGACGCGGCGTGGGATGTGCCGGGCCTGGACACGCGGCCCGCCCGGCAGGTCGAGCTGCTCGCCCGCGTCAACGACACGGCACGTCCGCTGAGCGGCGAGCTGCTCCACACGGGCTTCTTCCGGAACGCCGCCGCGCGCCCGGATGCCCTGGCGCTGGCCACGTCGAGCGTCTCGCTGAGCTACGGAGAGCTGGCACGCCGCGCCAGCCGGCTGGGACACGCGTTGCGCGAGCGGGGCGCCGCGCCGAACCGCATCGTCGCGGTGGTGATGGAGAAGGGCTGGGAGCAGGTGGTGGCGGCGCTGGGCGTGCTCAGCTCGGGCGCGGCCTACCTGCCCATCGATGCCGGGCTCCCACAGGAGCGCCGTGTCTTCATGATGAAGAACGGCGGCGCCGAGCTGGTGGTGACGCAGCCGAGGTTCGCGGGGGAGGCGTGGCCGGAGGGCGCGCAGGTGCTGGTCGTCACGCCGGACGCCTTCAGCGAGTACAGCGATGCGCCGCTGGCGCCCACCCAGCGCCCCGAGGACCTGGCGCACATCCTCTACACCTCCGGCTCCACGGGCCAGCCGAACGGGGCCATGCTGTCCCACGCCGGGATGCTCAACGGGGTGGAGTGGACGAACCGGACGTTCGGCGTCGGGCCGGATGATCGCGTCATCGCGCTCAGCGCGCTCCATCACGACTTCTCCGTCTACGACATCTTCGGAGCGCTGGGCGCCGGCGCCGCCATCGTGATGCCAGACGCCGCCTCCCGCCGCGACCCGGCGCACTGGGCCGAGCTGATGGCGCGCCATGGCGTCAGCATCTGGAGCACCGTGCCGGCGATGATGGAGATGCTGCTGACCTACCTGGAAGGCAGCAATGTCCGGCTCGCGTGCCCGCTGCGGCTGGTGCTGCTCGGCGGCGACTGGATCCCCGTCACCATGCCGGCGCGCCTGCGGGCGAGGGTCGGCTGCGTGAAGCTGATGAGCGTCGGGGGCCCCACCGAGACCTCGCTCTGGAACATCTCCCATCCCGTGGCCGAGGCGGATGAGCGCCGCCGCAGCATCCCGTACGGCAAGCCCATCTCGAACACGAAGTACTACGTGCTGGACGAGCACCTGGACGAGCGGCCCGTCTGGGTGCCCGGTGAGCTGTGCTGCGCGGGCGTGGGCGTGGCGCAGGGCTACATCGGCGCGGGGGCGGGCTCGAAGAAGTTCACCGTGCATCCCCGCACGGGCGAGCGCATCTACCGCACCGGCGACCTGGGCCGATACCTGCCCGATGGCACCATCGAGTTCCTCGGCCGGGTGGACTTTCAGCTCTCCATTCGCGGACAGCGCATCGAGCCGGGCGAAATCGAGGCCGCGCTGCTCCAGGAGCCGAGCATCAGCGCGGCGGTGGTGGGCGCGGTGGGCGAGCACCACGAGAAGCGGCTCGTCGCGTATGTCGTTCCCTCGGACCGGGCGCGGGGGGTGGATCCCCTGCACGTTCGCGAGTTCCTGTCGCGCAAGCTGCCCGAGCACCTGGTGCCGGCGACCTACGTCGTGCTGGAGGCGCTCCCGCTGACCCGGAACGCCAAGGTGGATCGCCGGTCGCTGCCCAATCCGGACCAGGCCTCCGTGCCCGCGGGCAACGAGGCGCGCAAGCCGTCCGCTCCGGTCCACGCGGGGCGTGAAGCGCAGGCGCTCCAGCAGACGCTCGCGCGGACGGTGGCCGAGGTGCTCGGCGTCTCCGACGTCCACCCGGACCGGAACTTCTTCGAGCTCGGCGCCAACTCGGTCCACCTCATCAAGCTGCACCTCCAGCTCAAGGAGAAGCTGGGGATTTCGATTCCGGTCACCGATATGTTCGGCAAGCCGACCGTCAAGGCCCTTGCCGCCAGGATTGCCGCGGCGGGAGGTGACGTGAAGCCGGAGGCTGCGCTCGCGCCTCGGGAAGAGCCGCCCCGGACGCAGGAGTCCCAGGAACAGGACATCGCCATCATCGGCATGAGCTGCCGCTTCCCGGGAGCCGCGAACCCCGAGGCGTTCTGGCACAACCTGATGCAGGGCATCGAGTCGGTGGACTCCTTCACCGACGACGAGCTGCTGGCGGCGGGGGTGAGCCCGGAGGCCTTCCACGACCCGGCGTACGTCCGTGCGTCGGCGGTGATGGACGGCTTCGACGCGTTCGACGCGGAGTTCTTCTCCCTCACGCCTCGCGAGGCCCGCGCGCTGGACCCGCAGCAGCGCGTGTTCCTGGAGTGCGCCTGGGAGGCGCTGGAGGACGCGGGCTATCCGCCCTCCGGCAGCAACGGCCTCGTCGGGGTGTATGCCGGAAAGAGCGTCAGCCACTACCGCTATCCGTACCCGGACCTGACGCGGCCGATTGGCTTCTTCCAGGACCTGATGGCCCAGGACAAGGACTTCCTGGCGACGCAGGTCTCCTACAAGCTCGACCTGCGCGGGCCCAGCGTGAACCTGCAGACGGCCTGCTCGACGTCCCTGGTCGCGGTGTCCGCCGCGTGCGCGGCGCTGCGGGACGGGAGCTGTGACCTGGCGCTCGCGGGAGGCATCGCCATCAAGGTGCCCCACCGCGTGGGCTACCTCTATGAAGAGGGCAGTGTCTTCTCGCGCGACGGCCACTGCCGTCCCTTCGACGCCAAGGCCAACGGCACGATTCCGGGGAGTGGCGCGGGCGTCGTGGTCCTCAAGCGCTTGAGCCGGACGCTGGCGGATGGAGACCGGGTGCTCGCGGTCATCAAGGGCTCAGCCATCAACAACGATGGACACCGCAAGGTCGGGTTCATGGCGCCCGGTGTCGATGGACAGACGGACGTGGTCCGCCGCGCGTATCAGCACGCGAAGGTAGACCCTCGGACCATCTCCTACGTCGAGGCCCACGGCACGGGGACGTTGATAGGAGACCCCATCGAGGTCGCCGCGCTGACCGAGGCCTTCGGCGGGGGCGTCGCGGCCCAGTCGTGCGGCATCGGCTCGGTGAAGGGCAATATCGGCCACCTCGACAGCGCCGCGGGCGTCGCGGGCCTCATCAAGGTCGTGCTGGCCCTCCAGCATCGCACGCTGCCTGCGACGCTCCACTACGAGACGCCGAACCCCCGGCTGGAGCTTCACCGGACGCCCTTCTACGTCGTGGACAAGGCCCGTCCGTGGACCGCGCCGGGCGGCACCCTGCGCGCGGGGCTCAGCTCCTTCGGAATCGGTGGAACCAACGCCCACCTGGTGCTGGAGGAGGCGCCCCGGCAGGTGACGGTGGAGTCGAGCGCGGCGCTGCCGGACCGTTCCCGGCATGTGCTGGCGCTCTCCGCGAGGAATCCGGAGGCGCTGCGCGAGCTCGCGGGCCGGTACCGGGCGGCGCTCGAAGCGCCGGGGGCCTCGCTCGCGGACGTGTGCTTCTCCGCGAACACCGGCCGGGTGGCGTTCGACCATCGGCTCGCGGTGGTGGGCGCGGACGCGTCGCAGGTGGCGGAGGTCCTGGGCGCCGCGGAGCGGCGGGAGGAGCACCCCGGCCTCGTGCAGGGGACGGCGGACGCGAAGCAGGCGTTGAAGGTCGCGTTCCTGTTCTCCGGCCAGGGCTCCCAGTATGTCGGGGCCGCGCGCGAGCTGTACCAGACGCACCCGGGCTTCCGCCGCCGCATCGACGCGTTCGACCAGCTCCTGCGCGAGTACTGGGACCGCTCGCTGGTCTCCGTCCTCTACGCGGAGCCTGGGGAGGCGTCGCCCATCGATCAGCTCGACTACGCGCAGCCGGTGGTCTTCGTGCTGGAGTACGCGCTGGCGGAGCTGTGGATGTCCTGGGGCATCCAGCCGGACGTGCTGCTCGGACACAGCACCGGAGAGCTGGCCGCAGCGTGCATCGCGGGGGTCTTCAGCGTCGAGGACGGCCTGAAGCTGGCGGTGCACCGGGGGCGGCTGATCCAGCAGCTCCCGGAGGGTGGCAACATCGCCGTCTCCGCGTCGGAGCCGGAGCTGCGCGACTTCCTGGCGCAGGGTGGCTGGGCCAGCTCCATCGCGGCCGTCAACGGGCCGGACAACGTCGTCATCTCCGGCATCCCCGCTGAAATCGAGGAGATTGGCGCCGCGCTGGAGGGCCGCGGCTACAAGGTCAAGCGGCTGAACATTCCACGCGCGGCGCACTCGGTGATGATGGAGGCCATCCTCCCCGAGTTCCGGGCCGTCGCGTCGACGCTGCGCTACGCGCCGCCGTCGATTCCGATGGTCTCCGGCATGACGGGAGCGCTCATCTCGGAGGACCTCTGCACGCCGGAGTACTGGTGCAGCCAGCTCCGCAACCCGGTGCAGTTCGCCAGGGGCGTGGAGACGATCTACCGCGACGGGGCGCGGGCCTTCGTCGAGGTGGGCCCGAAGGCGACGCTGCTCGGCATGGCGGCGCGCTCGGTGCCCGAAGGCATGGGCACGTGGCTGCCCAGCCTGCGCGCGGATGACGGTGGCTGGCGCCAGATGCTGGAGAGCCTGTCCGCGCTGTACGTCCGCGGCGCGCCGGTGGACTGGGCCGCCGTCGACGCGGGCTACCCGAGGCGCAAGGTGCAGGTCCCGACCTACGCCTTCCAGCGGCAGCGCTACTGGGAGGAGGGCGCTGGGCTTCAGCGTCCTGGCGCCAGGACCACGCTCCGTTCGGAGCACCCGCTCATCGGCGCGCGGGTGCCGCTGGCGGTGCTCGACGCGGGAGAGCTCCTCTTCGAGGCGGTGCTCGGGCCTTCCTCGCTGGGCTTCCTGGGACAGCACCGCGTCTTCGGAACGCCCACGCTCCCCGCGACGGCCTACGTGGAGATGGCGCTGGCCGTAGGCACTCGGCTGCTGGGCACCCGCGCGTTGGAGCTGGCGGACCTGGCCATCCTCAACGCGATGACCTTCCCCAAGGACGCGGAGCGGAAGGTGCAATGCGCCGTGCGGCGCGAGGGGGATGGGCGCGCCACCTTGCGCATCTTCAGCCGCGCGGGTGACGGCGCCGACGCCGCGTGGGAGCTGCATGCGACCGCCGCGCTCGCCGTCCTCGCGGACGAGGCGCGGCCTGCCGATGCGCCTGCACTGGAGCAGGTGCTGACGGCACTGAACGTCACCCAGTCCGTCGAGGACTACTACGGCCGGGCCCGCAGCGCGGGCGTCGACTTCGGCCCCGAGTTCCAGGGCATCACCGAGCTTCGGCAGGAGGGTGAGCAGGTGCTGGCGCGCGTCGAGCGGCCTGACGGCCTCAGTGGCGGCGGGGCGTACCTCGCGCACCCCGCGCTCCTGGACGCCTGCCTCCAGGTGGTGGGCGGTGCCTATCCCGACCTGGACGGCTCCGAACTCTATGTGCCCGTGCACATCGGCCGCCTCACGTTGCTGGGGGACATCGACGACGGCGTCTGGAGCCACGCGGTGGTGCAGCCGACCGACGCGTCGCGAAAGCGGCTTCGCGCGGATGTGCGCATCATGGGCGGCGACGGGACGCTGCGGGCGCGGGTGCTCGGGCTGGAGCTCCAGCGCACCAGCCGTGAGGCCCTGCGCGCGTCCGTCTCCGCGTCGCTGGACGAGTGGCTCTATGAGCGCCGGTGGGAGGCGCTGGCGCTAGAGGGGCAGGGCTCACAGAGCGGCGCGTGCCTGATCCTCGCGGACCGCGCCGGCGTGGGTGAGGCGCTCGCGCGGTCGCTGGAGCGAGAGGGCCGGACCTGCGTCGTCGCGTTCCGCGGGACGGCGCACCGTCAGGTCGATGCGCGCACCTTCGAGCTGCCCGAAGCGCTCTCCGAAGGGCTGGCGGCACTCCCACTTCCGGGGGACCTGTCCGACGTCGTCCTGCTGTGGGGCGCCGAGGGGCCGGATGTGGAGACGCTGGATGCGCACGGCGTGGGAGAGGCCGCGCGGAAGGGCGGTGGCGCCGCGCTGGAGCTGCTCCAGTTCCTGCTGGGCCGCGGCTACGCCAGCGCGGTGTGGCTGGTGTCACGTGGCGCGCAGCCCGTGAAGCCAGGAGCGCCGTTGCCGGGGCTCGTGCAATCGCTGCTCTGGGGAATGGCGCGCCCGCTGGCCATCGAGGCGTCCGAGCTGGACTGCCGGTGTGTCGACCTCGATCCCCAGGGCGCGCCGGAGGCCCAGGCGGAGCTACTCGCGCGAGAGCTGCGCCTGCGCTCGGTGGTGGCGGACAACCAGGTGGCCTATCGGGACGGGCGGTACGTCGCCCGGCTCCGGCGCGCCGAGTCTCGCGGGCTGGCGGCTTCGCCTGCGGAGCGGGGCGAGGTGGTGCGGCCGGACCGCAGCTATCTTGTGGCGGGCGGGCTCGGACGGCTGGGGCTCCTGACGGCGGAGCTGCTGGCGAGCCGCGGGGCGCGCACCCTCGTCCTGACGGGCCGGGCCCAGGTGGGCGCTCACGCCGCCGAGCGTCTGGAGCGCCTGCGTCAGCAGGGCGTTCGGGTCGAGTACCGGCAGGTGGACCTCGGGGACGCCGAGGCGCTCAGGGCGCTGCTGCAAGAGGTGGCGCGGGACATGGCGCCGCTGGGGGGCGTGTTCCATTCGGCGGGGGTGCTCGATGACGGTGTGCTGCGGCAGCAGCGCTGGGAGCGCTTCGAGACGGTGCTGCGGCCGAAGATGCTGGGGGCGTGGAACCTGCACCACCTGACGGCGGGCCTGCCGCTGGACCACTTCGTGCTGTTCTCGTCGGTGGCCTCGCTGGTGGGGTCGGCGGGGCAGTCGAACCACTGCGCCGCGAACGCCTTCGAAGATGCGCTGGCGCACCACCGTCGCGCGCAGGGCCTGCCAGGGCTGAGCATCAACTGGGGCATCTGGGCCGGCGACGCGGGCGCGCAGATGACGGTCAGCGACGGGGCGCGCACACCGGGGTTCGGCACGCTTCCGCAGGAGCAGGGCCTGCGGGCCCTGGAGCTGCTGCTCACGTCTCGCCTCCCGCAGGTCGGCGTGGCCGCCATCGACTGGTCGGTGTTCGGAAGCGGCCGGTCCACGCCCTATGACGCGGACCTGCGCGCCCGGACAGGGGGGGCGCCAGCGGAGAAGCGGGCGGCGTTCCTGGAGACGCTCGCGACCGCGCCCGTCTCCCGGCGCCGGCAACTGGTGATGGACTACGTGCGCGAGCAGGTGGCCTGGATGCGGGGCGCGGGCACCAGCGCGTCCATTGACCCGGAGCGCGGCTTCCACGAGCTCGGCATCGACTCGCTCGCGGCGCTCCAGCTCAAGAACCGGCTCCAGAGCGGCCTGGGCGTGTCACTGCCAGCGACGCTCGTCTTCAACTACCCGACGGCCGAGAAGCTCGCGACGCAGCTCATGGAGGCGTTCATCCCCCTGGAGTTCACGGAGGAGGAGCGCGCCATCCCGGCGGAGCGCGACGCGGGCGAGAGCCCTCTCGATGGTCTGGCGGACGCAAACCTCGCGCACCTGCTCTCCGAGCAGCTGTCGAAGATGAACTAGGACGGATCGATGTCAGCGCAAGGAAGTGAGACGAGCTACGGCGAGCTGATGAAGCGCGCGCTCCTGAAGTTGCAGGAGGCGCAGTCCAAGCTCGACGCACATGAGCTGGAGCGGCACGGCGCCATCGCCATCGTGGGGGTGGGCTGCCGCTTCCCGGGTGGGGCGAGCGAGCCCGCGGGCTACTGGCGCATGCTCCTGGACGGGACGGACACCGTCTCGGAGGTCCCCGCCGACAGGTGGAACGCGGACAGCTTCTTCCACCCCGACCCGGACCACCCGGGAGGCATCTACACGCGGCATGGCAGCTTCCTCCGGGACATCGACCAGTTCGAGCCCCGCTTCTTCGGCATCTCTCCGCGTGAGGCGGCGCGGATGGATCCGCAGCACCGCCTGCTGCTGGAGGTGGCGTGGGAGGCGGTGGAGCGCTCTGGCCGGAACCCGGCTGGCCTCAACGGTACGAGGACGGGCGTCTTCGTCGGCCTGATGGGGCAGGACTACACCCAGATCGCCACCCAGTCTCCAGAGCTCATCGACGCGCACACGGGGGCGGGGAACAGCGCGAGCGTCGCGGCGGGACGCCTGTCGTACACCTTCGGTTTCCAGGGCCCCAGCCTCACCGTCGACACCGCCTGCTCCTCGTCGCTCGTCTCGGTCCACCTCGCCATCCGCAGCCTGCGTCAGCGCGAGTGCGACTTCGCCCTCGCGGGCGGCGCGAACCTCATCCTCTCGCCGGTGGCGACGTTGATCGAGTCGCGCACGCACATGCTGTCGCCGGACGGGCGCTGCAAGACGTTCGACGCCTCGGCCAACGGCATTGGCCGAGGGGAAGGGTGTGGCCTGATCTTCCTGCGGCGCCTGTCGGATGCGCTCGCGGACGGGGACCCCATCGTCGCGGTGATTCGGGGCTCGGCGGTCAATCAGGATGGCAGGACCAGCGGCCTCACCGTCCCGAACGGGCTCGCACAGCAGCGCGTCATCCGCGATGCCCTGCGTGACGCCAGGGTGGATGCGGCACTGGTGGGTTACGTCGAGGCCCATGGGACGGGGACGCCGTTGGGTGACCCCATCGAGCTGGAGGCGCTCGCCTCGGTCTACTGCGCCGGGACGGGACGCCAGCAGCCGCTGATGACCGGCTCCGTGAAGACGAACATGGGGCACCTCGAGGGGGCCTCGGGCATCGCGGGGCTGATCAAGTCAGCGCTGTGCCTGGCGAACGAGGAAGTGCCTCCTCACCTGCACCTGAGCACGCCCTCGCCGCACGTGGATTGGAAGCAACTGTCCATCGAAGTGCCGACGGCGCGCAGGCCCTGGCGGGCGGACGCACCGCGCTTCGCGGCCGTGAGCTCGTTCGGGTTCTCGGGCACCAACGCGCACGTCATCCTCGAGTCCGCGCCTGCGCCCCGAGTGCCGGCTCGCGACGCGGAGCGCCCGCTGCACGTCCTGGCGCTCTCGGCTCGGTCTCCTGGCAGCCTGCGCAGACTCGCGGGGGCGCTCTCGGAGGCGGTGTCGACTCCCGGGGCGGGCACGCTGGCGGATGTCTGCCACACGGTGAATACCGGCCGCGCCGCCATGGAGGAGCGCGCGGCGTTCGTGGCCCCGACGTCGGAGGCCCTGGCGGAAGCCCTCGGCGCGTTCAGCCGCGGCGCGCCCGTGGCTCCGGGGGCGTGCGTGGAGGGGCGGAGGCAGGATGAAGCGCCACGGGTCGCCTTCCTCTTCACCGGGCAGGGGGCGCAGTACGTGGGCATGGGCCGGGAGCTGTTCGACACCCAGCCTGTCTTCCGTCGTGAGCTGCTCCGCTTCGAGGAGCTCCTGAAGCCGTGCCTGGAGCGTCCGCTGACGGAGGTGCTCTTCGAGGACCCGGGCGGCATCCTGAGTGAGACGCGGTACACCCAGCCCGCGCTGGTGGCGCTGGAGCTGGCCCTGGCGAGCCTGCTGCAAGCCTGGGGCGTGCGTGCGGAAGCGGTCCTGGGGCACAGCGTGGGCGAACTCTCGGCGGCCATCTTCGCCGGGGTCATGGCGCCGGAGGTGGGGCTCCCACTGGTGGCCGAGCGTGCTCGGTTGATGCAAGCCCTGCCCGAGCGCGGCGCGATGCTGGCCGTGTTCGCCGGCCGGGCCCGCGTGGAGCCGTTCCTCTCCGGGCACGGACAGGTGAGCGTGGCGGCCATCAACGGCCCACGAAACACCGTTGTCTCGGGAGCCACGGCATCCATTGAGGCAATTGCCCAATCGTTGGCGGCCGAAGGCATCGAGAGCCGGCGCTTGAAAGTGTCGCACGCGTTCCACTCGCCGCTGATGCAGCCCATGGTGGCGGAGTTCGAGCGGGCCGTTGCGCGCGTGCCCCTCCAGCCGCCGAAGGTCCCGCTCATCTCGAACCTCGACGGTCACGAGGTGCGCGAGGCCATCACCCAGCCCGGCTACTGGTCCCGCCACATCCTCCAGCCCGTGTGCTTCGCGGAGGGCGTCCAGACGCTGCTCCAGCGCGGCGTGCGCGTGTTCCTGGAGCTCGGCCCCAAGCCCTCCCTGTCTGGCTTCGCGCGGGACGTCGTGGCGGGCGAGGAGGCCCTGTGGCTGGAGACGCTGCACCCGCGCCGCTCGGCGTGGGCGGGCCTGCTGCGCGCGCTGGCCGAGCTCCACGTGCGCGGTGGCAACGTGGACTGGGCGAACTTTGACTCGGGCTATGGGCGTGTCCGCAAGTCGCTGCCCACCTATCCCTTCGAGCGGCAGCGGCACTGGCTGGATGTCCCCGCGCCGTGGATGCGGCAGTCGCGCCGCGCGTCGGTGCATCCCTTGCTGGGCCAACGCCTGGAGTCCCCGGCGTTGAAGGAAGGGGCCACGGTCTTCAGCAGCGAGCTGTCGGCGGGGACCGTGCCCTTCGTGTCGGACCACCGGGTGTACGGAAAGGCCGTGGTGCCTGCCGCGGCGTACGTGGAGATGGTGGCGTCGGCCGCGGCGCAGGTGCTCGGAACGGAGTCGCTTCGCCTGGAGGATTTGTCCCTGCTCCAGCCGCTCGTCTTGCCCGAGCAGCAGTCGCGCGTCGTCCAGACACTGGTGGAGCGCCAGGGGGAGGAGGTCCTCGCGTGTACGGTGATGAGCCGGGGCGAGGCGGGCCAGGATGAAGGCGCCGCCCCGCGTGCGTCGTGGGTCACCCACGTGACGTGCCGTGTGTCCGTGCTGCGCGCGCCGCCCCCTCCAGCGGACAGGGAGGCGTGGCGGCAGCACTGCTCCACGCCGGTCTCCATCGACGCGCTCGCCTCTGTCTTCACCCAGCATGGGCTCGACTATGGGCCATCGCTGCGGGTGCTGACGTCGCTCCACCGGGGGCCGGGGGCCGCGCTGTCCTTCAGCCAGGTGGAGGACCGGAGCGGGCACTACCGGGTCCATCCCGCCTTGTTCGATGGCTGCCTCCGAACGGCCGCGGCGGTGACGCAGCTCAACGCCGACGATGCGCTGCACCTCCCGGTGGCGATGCGGACGCTCGACCTGTACGGGGCCCTGCCGGAGCGCGTCTGGACCCATGCGGTGCAGCAGCCGGAGGCGGGGGGGGCCGCTTCGGACCTCACCCTCTGCGCCGACGACGGGAGGGTGGTGGCCGTCCTCTCCGGGTTCTCGGTGCGAAAGGCCGAGCGGGACGTGCTGCTGCGCGGCTTGGAGGGAGACTTCCAGGATTGGCTGTACCGCATCGCCTGGGCATCACGCGCCGTCACGGAAGAGGGACCCACGCTGGGGCGCCACTGGGTCGTCTTCTCCGAGGACGGCGGCTTTGGATCGGAGGTCGCGCGGGCGCTCTCCCAGCGCGGCGAGCACTGCACCGTGGTGCGCAAGGGCGAGACGTTCAGTGACGACGGCCCGGAAGGCTTCCGCATCAACCCGGAGTCCACGGACGACTTCGCGCGCCTCGTCCAATCGTGGGAGCGTGAGCCGCCATCAGGCGTGCTGTACTTCTGGGGGCTCGATGAAGGTCCCTCTGGAGCGGACACGCTGGCCCGGTTGGAGGCGGCGCAGGTGTCCGGGTGCCTGGGCGCGCTGCTCCTGACGCAGGCCCTGGCCCGGAGCACGTGGGCCATGCCCCGGCTGGTCCTGGTCACGCGCGGCACGCAGTGCCTCTCCATGGATGCGCAGGGCACGCGTGTTGCCCAGGCGCCGCTGTGGGGATTCGGGCAGGCGGTGGCGACGGAGTTGCCGGACCTGCGGTGCCTCCGCATCGACATACCGGCGCAGCCCGGGACGGAGGACCTGGACACGTTCGTGCGCGCGCTGTCGCTGCCCGACGCGGAGTCCAGCGCCGCCATCCGCGAGGGAGGGCTGTTCACCGCCCGGCTCGAACGCGCGCGTCTGCGGGCATCGCAGGGCAAGAAGCCCGTGGTCGTGGGCGACGCCACGTATCTCGTCGCGGGAGGGCTGGGGGGCCTGGGGCTGCGGGTCGCCCTCTGGCTCGCGGAAAAGGGCGCCCGGCACCTCGTGCTGATGGGGCGGAGCGAGCCCTCGGCCGAGTCGCGTGCGCAGCTCGACGCGCTGGAGGCCCGGGGCGTCGAGGTGCGCGTCGCGCAGGTGGACGTCACCTCGCATGACGCCGTGGCGGCGCTCTTCGAGAGCCTGCGGCGCGCGCCGCCCGTGCGCGGCATCTTCCACTCCGCTGGCGTCCTGCGGGATGGAACGCTCCTGAATCAGAGCGCCGAGCAGTTCAGGGCGGTGCTGGCCCCGAAGCTCCAGGGCGCCTGGAACCTGCACGCGCTCAGTACGGGCATGGCGCTGGACTTCTTCGTCTGCTTCTCCTCGGCCGCATCGCTCATCGGCTCGCCAGGGCAGTCGAACTACGTCGCCGCGAACGCCTTCCTCGATGCGCTGGCCCACCTGCGCCACGCGGAAGGAAGGCCCGCGCTGACCATCAACTGGGGCTCCTGGGCGGAGACGGGCATGGCCGCGCGCCTGGAGCGCGGGGCCACGGTACGCCCCGGGGCGCAGGGCTTTGGCGCCATTCCGGTGGAGCAGGGGCTGGGCGTGCTCGATCGGCTGCTGGGCAGCGGTCAGGTTCAGCTCGGCGTCTTCCCCGTGGACTGGGCGCGCCTCGCGGAGCAGCTCCCAGGGCTCGCGCGCCAGTCGCTCGTCCAGGCCTTCATGGGCGGAGCGCCGGCGCGGGCCCAGGCGCCGGTCTTCCGGGAGCAGTTGGACGCGGCGCCGCCGAACCGCCAACTGGAGCTGCTGCGACAGCATGTGTCGGCGCAGGTCGCGGCGACGCTGGGGCTTCCGGAGACCGAGAAGCTGGCGGGAGGCGAGCGGTTGTTCGAGCTGGGCGTCGACTCGCTGCTGGCCATCGAGATCCGGAACCGGCTCGCGAGCAGTCTCGGGCGGAGCCTGCGCTCGACGCTGATTTTCGACTTCCCCACCGTGAACGGCCTCGTCGCGCACCTTGGCGAGGAGCTGGGCGTGGGGGGCGAAGTCCAGGTGAAGCAGGAAGCATCGCGGGAGGCGCAGGGCGCGCTCACCGCGGAGATTCAAGGGTTGTCGGAGCAGGAGCTGACATCCCTCATCGACCAGGAGCTGGAGAGCGCGCTCACCAGATGAGACCCCCGATGGCGAAACTAACCACACGAATCTCGGAGTTGCCTGTCGTCAAGCTCGCGTACCTCGCGAGCCAGCTGCGCTCGAAGAAGGAGCTGCTGGCGGCGGAGCCCATCGCGGTGATTGGCATGTCGTGCCGGTTCCCCGGAGGAGGGGAGCTGCCGGAGACCTTCTGGGAGCTGCTCGCGTCGGGACGGGACGCGATGCGCGACGTCCCGGCCTCGCGCTGGGACATCGACGCCCTCTACGACCCCACGCCCGGAGTCCCGGGGAAGATGTACACGCGCAGGGGCGCGTTCATTGACGACGTGGACCTGTTCGACCCGGGCTTCTTCGGCATCACGCCGCGCGATGCCAAGGGCATGGACCCGCAGCAGCGATTGCTGCTGGAAGAGTGCTGGCGGGCCCTGGAGCGCGCGGGCATCCCCCCAGGCAGCCTCACCGGGAGCCGCACCGGCATCTTCCTGGGGCTGATGCACAACGACTACAACCTGCTCGGCCTCACGGAGGGAATGGAGATGCACTCCGCGTCCCTCAACTATCCCTCCGTCGCGGCGGGCCGCATCTCGCACACGCTCGGGCTCCAGGGGCCCGCCGTCGCCGTGGACACGGCGTGCTCGTCGTCGGCTGTCGCCCTCCACATCGCCTGCCAGAGCCTTCGCAACGACGAGAGCGACATCGCGCTCGCGGCGGGGGTGAACCTGAACCTGTCGCCCGTCACGGTGATGGTCGAGTGCCAGAACCGGATGCTCGCGCCGGATGGCCGCTGCAAGACCTTCGACGCGTCCGCGGACGGCTTCGGGCGCGGGGAGGGCTGTGGCGTCGTCGTGCTCAAGCGCCTGTCGGATGCGCTGGCGAGCGGAGACGCCATCATCGGCGTCATCCGAGGTTCGGCCGTCACCCATGATGGCCGGAGCAGCGGGCTGATGGTGCCCAACGGGCGCTCGCAGGAGCGCGTCATCCGGGCGGCGCTCGAGAGCTGCGGCGTGGAGCCGGAGCAGGTCGGCTACATCGAGGCCCACGGTACCGGGACGCTGCTCGGGGACCCCATCGAGATGGAGGCGCTGCGCTCTGTCTTCGGGCGCAAGGGCTCGCGGAGTGAGCCGCTGTTCGTCGGCTCCGTGAAGACGAACATCGGGCACCTGGAGGCCGCCGCGGGCATCGCGGGGCTCATCAAGGTCCTCCTGGCGTTGCAGAACGAGGTCATCCCCGCGCACCTGAACTTCGAGCGGCCGAACCCCAACATCCGCTGGGAAGACCTGCCCGTCACGGTGCCCACCACCGCGCGGCCATGGGCCCGGGGGGAGAAGCGCCGCATCGCCGGGGTGAGCAGCTTTGGCTTCAGCGGGACCAACGTCCACATGGTGGTGGAGGAAGCCCCCGTGCTGGCGCGGCCCCGCGTGGAGAAGGACCGGCCGGCGCACGTGCTCTCGCTGTCGGCCAAGAGCGAGGCCGCGCTGGAGGCGCTGATGGAGGTCCATGCGCGGACCCTGCCAGCGGACGACGCGGCGCTGGGGGACTGGTGCTACACGGCGAACACCGGCCGCACGCAGTTCGAGCACCGCGCCGCCGTGGTGGGCACCACCGCCGCGGAGCTGCGAGAGAGCCTGACGCGCCTGCGCGAGGAGTCGCAGCGTCCGGCGCGCGAGCCCCTGCGTGGGACGGAGAGCCCCAAGCCCGTCTTCCTGTTCACGGGGCAGGGCGCGCTTCGCCACGGCGTGGGGCGGGAGCTCGTCGAGACGCAGCCCGTGTTCCGGGCGGCGCTGGAGCGCTGCGCCAAGGCCCTGGAGGGGCAGATCGACTGCCGGCTCGAGGACCTGCTCTTCGGTGAATCCTCCGAGGCGCTCCTGAAGGACACGCGGCTCGCGCAGCCCGCGCTGGTGGCGCTGGAGTTCGCGCTCGCGGAGCTGTGGGCCGCATGGGGTGTCACGCCTGGGGCCGTCATCGGCCACAGCCTGGGGGAATACGCCGCCGCCGCGGTCGCGGGCGTCTTCAGCATCGAGGACGCCTTGCGGCTGGTGGTGACGCGCGCGCGGCTCATCAGTGAGCACCTTGGGGCCGGCGCGATGCTGTCCATCTTCGCCCCCCTCGACCTCGTGGAGCGGGTCATCGCGCCGCATCACGGGGCCGTGTGTCTGGCTGCCATCAACGGTCCGGATGACCTGGTCGTCTCCGGTCACCCGGAGGCCATCGACGCGGTGGCGGAAGCGCTGGCGTCCGAAGGCGTCCAGGTGAAGCGCCTGTGGATGGAGTACGCCTTCCACTCCAGCATGATGGAGCCGGTGCTGAAGCCGTTCGCGGAGGCCTTTCGCGGCCTGTCGCTCTCGGCTCCGCGGATCCCGCTCGTCTCCACGCTGCATGGCCGCCGCGTCGATGGTGAGCTCACCCAGCCGGAATACTGGTGCCAGCAGCTGCGGCAGCCCGTCGCCTTCTCGAAGGGACTGGACGCGCTTCGCGAGGAAGGGCACCGGATGTTCCTGGAGGTGGGCCCGGCGCCCATCCTGGCGGGCATCGGACGGCGGAGCTTCCCGCAGGAGGATGCGCTCTGCTGGCTGCCGAGCCTGCGCCCCTCCGCGGGCGAGACGGCGCAGCTCGTCTCCAGTCTGGCCGAGCTGTACATGCGCGGCGTCGAGGTCGACTGGGCCGCGTTCGACGCCCCCTTCGAGCGGCGCCCGCGCTGCCTGCCGACGCATCCCTTCTTGCGGGAGCGCTACTGGATGACGACGCGCACCGGGGACAAGCGCGGCTACGCGTCGAACGAGGCCGGGGCTCCGGGCGGTGCCGCGCCGCTGCCCGGAGCGCGGTTGCCGCTGCCAGGGACGCAGGAGGCTCGGTTCGCGGCCCGGTTGAGCACGCGCGAGCCCGCCTTCATCGAGGAGCATCGCGTGCTCGGAAACGCGGTGCTCCCCGCCGCCTGCTATGTCGAGATGGCCATCGGGGCGGCGCACGAGGTGTCTGCCGGAGAGCGCGCCCTGGAGCTGATGGCCATCGAGCTGGAGCGGGCGCTCGTCCTCTCCGAGGGCCAGTCTCAGGACGTCCAGACGGTGCTGATGCCGGATGAGTCCGGCTCGCGCTTCGAGATCCATGGACAGGGCACGGGCGCGGACCGGAGCTGGTTCCGCCTGGCCCAGGGGCGCATCTCCGAGGCTCGAACGCGCCCCGAGGCCGTCGACCTCGAAGGGGACCTGCTCAAGGCCTTCCCGCGTGAGGGCTCCGTGAGCGCCCTCTACGAGATGATGGCGCAAGGGGGGCTCGAGTACGGCCCGTCCTTCCGCGGCATCGATGCGCTGCGGTTTGGCGAGGGGGGCTGCCTCGCGCGCGTGCGATTGCCGGACTCGCTCGTCCTCGGCCTGGGAGATTACTGGCTCCACCCGCTGCTGCTGGACGCATGCTTCCAGACGGCCGCGGCCGCCTTCACGGAGGACGGGGCCCAGCTCGCGGGCGGTGGACACGGGCGCATCCCGGTGGCCATCGAACGGCTGCGCTGGTTCAAGCGCCCTGGGAGCCGCATCTGGGTCCATGCGCGTGGTGGCGCGGGGGGCGCTGTCGCGGAGGGACTGGTGAGCACCGACCTTCGCATCCTGGACGAAGACGGGGCCGTGGTCGCGGAGGTGGAGGGGCTGCTGCTCAAGCAGCTCGACCGCCGCGCGTTCAAGGCGTCCTTCTCGGGCGCGGCGCAGGAGCTCCTCTTCGAGCTGGCGTGGCGGGAGCCCTCCGCGCCCGCGGCGAGCGATCGGGTCGCGGCCCTCTCCGGCGCGTGCCTGCTGTTGGTGGACGCGGGCCGCGCGGAGGACGAGGTCCGCGCCCTGGCCCGGGAGCGTGCCTGGAGCTGCGTCGTGGCCACGCCCGGCTCGGCCTTCGAGCACGTCGACACCGGCCTCTATCGACTCGACCCAGAGGACCCGGCGGGCTTCGAGCGGCTCCTCCAGGAGGTGGCATCGACCGGCACGTCCATCACGACCGTCGCCTTCCTTTGGGGATTGGGAGATCGCTCTGCCGAGTCGAGGTCTGGCTCGGTGACGTGGAACACGGTGGGGGCGCTCCATCTGGTCCAGGCGATGGCGCGTGCGACGTGGGCCCAGCGGCCTGCCCTGTGGATGGTGACCGAGGGCGCCGTGGCCGCCACGCCCGCGGATGCGGTGGACGGCTACACCCAGGCCGCGCTGTGGGGCCTGGGCCGCGCGGCCGCCATCGAGCACGCGGAGCTGCGCTGCCGGATGGTCGACCTCGAACCTGGAGCCGACTCGCTGGCGCGGCTGTTCCACCTCATGGCCGAGCCTCCCGAGGAGAACGTGATGGCCGTGCGTGACGGCCGGCTCCTCGGTGCGCGCCTCGCGCGACCGGGGAAGGCGCCAGCGCCCACGTCCCCCACGCGCATCCAACCGGACGGCGTCTATCTCATTACGGGCGGCCTGGGCGCGTTGGGGCTCGCGACCGCGGAGTGGCTGGTGGGGGCGGGGGCCCGGCACCTGCTCCTGGTCG
>Ga0182745_1000434_pt1 | contig 47356 bp, 50 predicted proteins | sample eDN3rd30CKraftBY_FD_128523 | JGI IMG/M metagenome (GOLD analysis project Ga0182745, IMG submission 128523) | Enriched backyard soil microbial communities from Emeryville, California, USA - eDNA 3rd pass 30_C Kraft BY (version 2) (version 2) | ecosystem: Environmental > Terrestrial > Soil >...
ACGGCCTGACACGAACGTCTCAGGCGGCGTGCTATTCCCGCTGGAGTCGACCCTCCATTCCAATCAATTTTCAAAGTATCAATTTTTTAATATTACGTTTTGGGAATTTCTTTGAGTTTTTCACTTATGGTCCAGCCTCTTTTTCTCGAGAGGAAATATTAGAATAGTCAACGAAATGATACATTACCAAATTGTGAGGATGAAACGATTAGAATTTATAGTAATGGAAATAGTTGTAATTATATATAAAAATTTATAATGAAGATAGGGGAGTCCAAATGAGTAAATACGAACAAAAAACAAAGGAAACAGATCAAAGTGTGATTGAATTTATTGACACAGTGGACAGTCCGAAAAAAAGAGAAGATGCCTATAAGTTATTGAAAATTTTTGAAGAAACATCAGGTTATGAACCAAAGATGTGGGGACCAACTATTATTGGATTCGGTTCTTATCATTATAAATATGAATCAGGTCATGAAGGGGATGCACCGCTTGTAGGTTTCTCACCAAGGAAAGCAAAAATTAGTTTATATTTTGCAACAGGTGATACAGAGAGGGAACAATTATTAGAACGATTTGGTAAACATACTTCTGGAAAGGCATGTGTGTATATTAATAAGTTAGCGGATGTTGATGAAGAAGTATTAAAAGAATTAATTACTCAATCTATCTTATTTTTACAAAAAACATATCCTCAGAATTAGGAGCACAGTTAAAACAAATTATTGGAAAATATCTTAAGAGGCACTTGGCGTCTTTAATGGATATAGAAAGAATAGTCTTAAAAAAATAATGGATACTTACCTAAACTATAATTTTTCAGTTGTTCCGACTGAGCAGTCTGTAAAAAACTGATAAATAAAATATTGAAAAAAGAGAGTTACTAAAATGCGGAATGCTTTTAGTGACTTTTTTATTTGTTCAAAGAAAAATGGAGTGTGAAAGTTACATTTATCTATTCGTTGCAACTGTTTATTTTAAATTACTAATTTTTGATAATAGTGTACAAAATTATGCTATGATTCAACTATATTGGGGGTTGAATACATTATGAACGATCAAAGATGGTTGTCCCAAAATTTCTTTTTCTTCTTTTTTACATGGGGCGTATATTTACAGTATTGGTCTGGTTGGTTAAGTGAAGCGAAGGGACTATCGGTTTCACAAGTGAGTTTAATTATGGGCTTTGGTTTGGTAGCACGAGCTATCTCGACAATGTTTGTTTTCCCATTCGCTTCAAAATATTTGAGTGCCAAAAAGTTAACGCAATTTCTAGTAATTAGTGCATTAATTGCGACAATCGTATATATTCCTTTTAATCATTTTATCGCTTTATTTATAATAACGATGATTTTTAGTTTATTTTATCCTTCCTTACTGCCAGCTATTGAAAGCAGTGCGTCAACTCTTGTTCAGCAAGGGAAAGTCCATTATGGGAAAAGCCGTTCCTATGGTTCGATTAGTTTTGTAATTTCCGTATTTATTTTAAGCATTATTGTTGGCTATATGGGAGAAGATGCAATTTTATGGTGCATGATTACTTATCTAGTAATTATGTTAGTTCTGCAAGCTTTGCCTGCACCGGAAGTTTTAAAGTTAAAGCCGACAGTGGAGGATCGCTCTCAAAAATTCTCTATGTCAAGTTTGTGGAAAATAAAGGGCTTTCCAGTTGTAATGATATTGGCCATTTTGCTGCAGGGATCTCTTGCTTCTTACTATAATTACAGCTATATCTATTTACAGAAGTATTTAGAGGTCAATACTTTTTATATTGGAATCATATTAAATGTTGCTGTAATATTCGAGATTTTATTCTTTTTAAAGGTCGACCATTTATTTTCTAAATGGAAAACATCTTCCTTGTTTCTACTTGCAGCAGCCGGTTCTACATTAAGATGGATAATGATCTTTGCATTTCCTAATGTTTGGGTCTTTATTTTATCGCAAACATTACATGCACTTGCTTTTGCAATGGCCCATTATGCTTTTGTTCAATACATAACAAGGAACTTACCTAAACAACAATTATCAAATGCACAAGGTTTATACTCCGCTTTAGCGATGAGTTTAAGTGCTGCTGTACTAACCCTTTTTCGAGGATACTTATATGAAATTACGCCAGGTTTGGCCTTTTTAGGAATGATTGTAGTTACTGTTCCAGCTATAATCATCATTTTAGTAACAAGAAAACATTATGGATATTAAACGAAGAGAAGTCGCCCCTAGTTTGGAGCGACTTCTCTTCGTTTTATAAGATATTTCACCGATAAGCCAATAATCATTACAACAAGTACGACAATTGTTTCGAAAGTATAAATTGCTTCTTGTGTAGTGAAGAATTTTGAAACATAAGCATCTTTTACAATCATTTTTGATGCAGTCCAAGTTAAAAGCGCTGAGCCTAATACAATAATAAGAGGGAATTTCTCCATTAATTTTGTGACAAAAGCACTTCCCCAAACTACAATGGGTATAGAGATGACAAGTCCAATAATGACAAGTAAGGTACTTCCATGGGCTGCACCAGCAACCGCAATAATATTATCTACACCCATTAAGATGTCAGCCAGCAGAATAGTCCCGATAGCTCCCCAAAAATTCTTTTTACTAGGCTTCACATTGATATCCTCTTCTGTTAATAGTAGCTTGTACGAAATATAGAGAAGTAAAATGCCCCCCGCTAATAGAAGTCCATCGTATTGAAGCAGTTTAACTGCAACTAATGTAAGCAGGATTCGAACAAATATCGCACTAAAGGTACCCCAAAAGATGACTTGTTTCTGCTGTCCCTTTGGTAGGTTTTTCGCAACTAGTCCAATTAGTAGAGCATTATCTCCAGCAAGAACTAAATCGATTAATATTATAGTAATTAACGCAGTAAAAAATTCTCCCGATAAAATTTCCACTCTTTACTCACTCCCATCTTTCCTAGTGCAATGGTCGGCCACTTAAAGTTAAATATATGAATCTTGTCCACTTTTAAGAAGTAAAACAAGCAATTCCATTACTTTCGGTAGTTTCTAATGTTTGACTTGTTGAGTCTGGTAGATAAAGCTAAGAAACATTAAATGAGCATAGTAATAATTGACACAATCGCGCTCTTTTCATATAATTTATTAGAAAATACAAAAGCACCTCATAAGAGGGATTTCGTATACAGTTTTCATGGTAGATTATCCTGAAAACAAAAAGATAAAATAATTTTAAAACAATGATGGAAAAAGTAAGTTTATGTATTTCGGTCAGAAAGAGATTCCTTAGGCTGTAAGAATCTTACGTAAATCATATACTGAAAGCTACTCCTGAGTGCAGTTAATTCCTGTCGTTCACTTACGTTACAGTGCTTGAGATATAAGTTTGGTGACATTTTTAGTTGAACAGACTTATAAATTAGGGTGGTACCACGAATACAGTCTTCGTCCCTTTGTTGGGATGAAGGCTTTTTATTTTTGCATGTGAACGTGCGAAAGGGCAGAATGATACTTGCATAAGGGTATGGAAATAAACCAAAATTATTAAACTTAACAACATCATGTAACAACTAATTTTTGGAGGAATTATAAAGATGAAAGCAGCAGATATTCGTCGTAAATACTTAGACTTTTTTATTGAAAAAGGACATGCTCAAGAACCATCAGCACCGCTTGTACCAATTAATGACCCTTCATTACTTTGGATTAACTCAGGAGTTGCGACATTAAAAAAATATTTTGATGGACGTGTAATCCCTGACAATCCACGTATTACAAATGCACAAAAATCTATTCGTACAAATGATATTGAAAACGTAGGGAAAACAGCACGTCACCATACTTTCTTTGAAATGTTGGGGAATTTCTCAATTGGTGATTACTTTAAAAAAGAAGCAATTCATTTTGCATGGGAATTCTTAACAGATCCAAAATGGATGGGATTCAATCCAGAATTATTATCTATCACAATTCATCCAGAAGACCAAGAAGCCTTTGATATTTGGAAAAATGAAATTGGTGTACCAGAAGAGCGTTTAATTCGAATTGAAGGGAACTTCTGGGATATCGGTGAAGGTCCATCTGGTCCAAACTCAGAAATTTTCTACGATCGTGGACCTGAATATGGCGATGATGAAAATGATCCTGAATTATATCCAGGGGGAGAAAACGAACGTTACCTTGAAATTTGGAACTTAGTATTCTCACAATTTAACCATAATCCGGATGGTACTTACACACCACTTCCTAAGCAAAATATTGATACAGGTATGGGTCTTGAACGTATGGCATCCGTTGTTCAAAATGTACCAACAAACTTCGATACAGATCTATTTATGCCAATTATTGAAAAAATCGAAGAGTTTTCAAACCGTTCATACAAACGCCCAGGTGAAATAGATTTAAAAGAAATTTTTGGTAGCGAAGAAGATATTAATACACCGTTTAAAGTAATTGCTGACCACATTCGAACTGTAGCTTTTGCTATTGGTGATGGAGCACTTCCTTCAAATGAAGGTCGCGGTTACGTTTTACGTCGCCTATTACGTCGTGCGGTACGTTATGCAAAACAAATCGGTATCGAAAAACCATTTATGTTTGAACTAGTGCCAACTGTTGGGGAAATAATGCAAGACTTCTATCCACAAGTAAAAGAAAAAGTGGAATTTATTCAACGTGTTATTAAAAACGAAGAAAATCGTTTCCATGAGACACTTGATGGTGGTTTAGCGATTCTTTCAGAAGTGATTAAAAAACAAAAAGAAGCAGGAGGATTAAGTGTAATCCCAGGTAGCGATGCATTCCGCTTATATGATACTTATGGATTCCCTGTGGAACTAACAGAAGAATATGCAGAGGAAGCTGGTATGACTGTAGACCATGAAGGATTCGAAGCAGCAATGGAAGAACAACGTGAACGTGCTCGTGCAGCACGTGCTGATGTTGATTCAATGCAGGTTCAATCTGAGGTGCTCGCTAACTTAACGCAAGAATCTAACTTTATCGGTTATGATACATTGCAAACTGAAACAAAAGTAGTAGCTATGGTTGCAAATGGTCAGGTAGTAGATGTTGCATCAGAAGGTGAAGAAGTATTAGTCATTTTAAGTGAAACACCTTTCTATGCTGAAATGGGTGGTCAAGTAGCAGACCATGGAACAATTGAAAACGATACATTTAAGGCTTTTGTAAAGGATGTACAAAAAGCGCCTAATGGTCAATCTCTTCATACTGTAGTAGTTGAATCTGGTGAAATGCATTTAAATGATCTTGTAAATGCAACTGTTGACCGTGAAGAGCGTAATCTTATTGTAAAAAACCATACAGCAACACATATTATGCAACGTGCATTAAAAGACGTTCTTGGTGAACATGTTAACCAAGCGGGTTCTTATGTTGGTCCAGACCGTTTACGCTTTGACTTCTCTCACTTCGGTCCAGCTACAAAAGAAGAAATTGAAAAAATTGAACGTATTGTAAACGAAAAAATTTGGGATGATATTGAAGTAGTAATTGAAGAAATGCCTATCGCAGAAGCAAAAGCAATGGGAGCAATGGCACTCTTCGGTGAAAAATATGGAGATATTGTTCGAGTAGTACAAGTAAGTGACTATTCTGTGGAACTTTGTGGTGGTATCCATGTAAAACGTTCTTCTGAAATTGGCTTATTTAAAATTGTCTCTGAAGCTGGTATTGGAGCTGGAACACGCCGAATTGAAGCTGTTACAGGTAAAGCAGCTTACGAAGCGGTAAAAGAAGAGCAACGTATCTTAGAAGAGTCAGCGAACCTTTTAAAAGCAAATCCAAAAGATTTAGTTGCACGTGTTGAAAATCTTCAACATGAATTAAAAGAACAGCAACGTGAAAATGAAGCATTATCACAAAAAATTGCTAATTCTCAAGCAAGTGCAGTCCTTGATGCAGCTCAAAAAATTGGTGATGTGACTGTTTTATCAACAAAAGTAGAGGCAAAAGATAATAATCAACTTCGTCAAATGATGGATGATTTAAAAGGTAAATTAGAAAAAGCAGTAATTGTCCTTGGTGCTGTTGATGGTGAAAAGGTAATGTTATGTGCTGGTGTTACTAAGGATCTAGTTGGTGGAAACTACCACGCTGGTAATATCGTAAAAACTGTAGCAGAAGCTTGTGGTGGTAAAGGTGGCGGTCGTCCAGATATGGCGATGGCTGGTGCAAAAGATGCTTCCAAACTTGATGAAGCTTTAGTTTCTGTGTATGATAACGTTAAATCATTTTAAATTTATTAGTTAAGTAGCATATACTTCCTAAGAGAACTTTGCATACATTAACAAAAATTGGTTAACCTTATTTGATTGAAATCAATAATGAGTTATAATAGAGAAAATGGAAAAGTTGACCGTCCAAAATTATCTCCTAATTTCTGAAAGCGAGGTGCTGGTCTTGAGTTCGTTTGATAAAACAATGAAATTTAGTTTCCCAGAAGAATCAATGGAACAAGAAGTAAAGCAAGTGATGCTGAAGGTGTACTCTTCACTAGAAGAGAAGGGGTATAATCCTACAAATCAAATTGTGGGGTATCTTTTATCTGGTGATCCGGCATACATCCCTCGCCATCAGGATGCACGAAATTTAATTCGTAAGCTTGAGCGAGATGAAATTCTCGAGGAGCTAGTAAAATTCTATATTAAGAATAATGAGGCATAATATTAAATATGAGAATAATGGGTTTAGATGTAGGTTCAAAAACTGTGGGTGTCGCAATTAGCGATGCTCTCGGTTGGACTGCGCAAGGAATCGAGACGGTAAAAATCGATGAAGAAGCAGGCGATTTTGGAATCGAACGTATAAAAGAGCTTGTAAAGGAATATGCTGTTACCGAATTTGTAGTAGGCTTTCCTAAAAATATGAATAATACAGTAGGTCCGCGTGGTGAAGCATCTAATAATTATAAATTATTATTAGAAGAAACCTTTCATTTACCTGTCAAACTTTGGGATGAACGTCTAACGACGATGGCCGCTGAACGAATGCTCATAGAAGCGGATGTTAGCCGAAAAAAACGTAAAAAAGTAATTGATAAGATGGCAGCTGTAATGATTCTACAAGGATATTTGGATAGTAAGAATTAGCATTTAGTTCTTTTGCCCAAATGTAAAGCAATCAGGGAAGAATACTACCTTGCAAGCAAAAGTGGTCAAAGAATAACAGTACCACATCCTGATGCTTGCAAAAATACAAACTTTTATACAAAATGATGTAGTAAGTTTGAAAATTAATGAAGAGGTGACCAATAATGGTACAAGAACACGATCACGAACACCGTCACATTACAATTGTAGACGAAGATGGCAACGAACAATTATGCGAAGTAATCCATACTTTCGATTCCGAAGAATTTGGTAAATCATACGTGCTATATTCTTTAATTGGTGCAGAAGAAGATGAAGAAGGACAAATTGAAATCTTTGCTTCAGCATTCACACCATCAGAAAACGGCGAAGACGGTGAACTAGAACCGATTGAAACTGAAGCTGAATGGGATTTAATTGAAGATGTATTAAATCAACTTGAAGATCAATTAGAAGAAGACGAAGAATAATTTCTAAATAGAAAGGTAGGCGTTAATTGCCTACCTTTTTTATTAGATAAAAGCTTTGGGAAATGAGAATACGTTGAAATATATTAAATTTGATGGCTACGTATTTTCAAACAATTAGGAGGTGCCTAAATGGACGAGCAATACTTTAAAATCCAATTAGAGGATGGTACTGAACAGCAATGTAGAGCAATTTTCACTTTTGATAGTGATGAACATTCTTATGTGCTCTATTCCATGGTTGATGAACATGGTGAAGAGAGTGAAGAAATATCCGCACTTCGTTTTGAGCTTGATGATAATGGAGTAATGACAGATTTTTCTCCTTTAGAAACAGAAGAAGAGTGGGGAATGGTGGATGAGGTACTAAATACACTCATTGCCGAATTTGGTGAAGGTGAAGAAGATTTCTTCACGATTTCAGATGAAAATGGTCAAGAAATCGTATGTGAAGTAATCCATCGATTCGAAATTGAGGAATTTAATAAATCTTACATTCTTTATACATTTGCTGATCAAGAAGAAATCGGTGAAATCTTCGCTGCTTGTTATATCGCTGGTGAAAAAGGCGAAGTACAAGACCTTTTACCAATTGAAACTGATGAAGAATGGGCAAAAGTAGAACAAGAGCTAGAGTCATTAAACGAGAAATAAATATATTTTAATACTTTATGATGAGCTAAAAGGTGTTTGTTGAACACTTTTTGGCTTATTTTTTTAGTAGGAAATGTTGTACCTGTTGCTGGAGTATCTGCGCAGATGAATAGTGTACAAAGAGGTAAAAAGCCATTGCGCCTGCCGCTGTCGCTATCGGCGCAGACAAAACCCGTCACATGACCCGAAAATATAACAGGATGCAGTAAATGTTGCGCCTGCCGCTGTCGCTATCGGCGCAGACAAAACCCGTCACATGACCCGAAAATATAACAGGATGCAGTAAATGTTGCGCCTGTCGCTACGCTTTCGGCGCAGACCAAACCCGTCACATACCACGGAATGTGACGGGTTTGGTTGTCACCATTTGTATTTTCTTGTATCATATTAGAAGATGTTAGGGGGGACGCTGGTGGATAATAATGAAACTAAGAAACAAGAGATGATTGAGAAGTTGAAGATAAAAAAAAATGAGGGACGAGTTGTACGTCGCATTGTTACTATTGTAACGCTTGTTATTTTATTAATTGTTGTCATTGTTGGTGTGAGTGGGTATTTTTATGTAAAGTCTGCTCTTAAGCCGATTGATCCGGATGCAACGAATGAAATTGCGGTTGAAATTCCAATGGGGTCTGGTATTTCGACAATTTCTTCGATTTTAGAAGAAAATGGTGTTATTAAAAATGCACGTATTTTTAAATATTACACTAAATTTAAAAATGAATCGAGTTTCCAGGCAGGTAATTACATCATGACTCAGTCCATGACACTTGACGAAATTATTGAAAGCTTAAAAACTGGGAAGGTTTATCATGAACCATTATTTTCTCTTACTGTCCCAGAAGGTCTTACTTTGGAGCAAATTTCAAATATTGTTGCAAAGCATACAGAGTATACATCTGAACAGTTTATGGAACTAGTAACTAGTAAAGAGTTTGTTCAAAAAATGATGGAAACTTACCCTGATTTAATAACAAATGATGTTTTAAACAGTAATATTCGTTATGCATTAGAGGGCTATTTATATCCTTCCACTTATGCTTTTTATGAGGAGGATCCTTCTTTAGAGGAGATTATTACTAATATGATTTCCTTAACTAATGATATCGTTAAGGAATACAATGATTTTCTTGTAGAAAAACAAATGACACCACATCAATTATTAACTTTTGCTTCCTTACTAGAGGAGGAAGCTACTGCACAAACAGACCGTGAAACAATCGCGAGTGTTTTCTATAATCGTATTGAAGCAAAAATGCCATTACAAACAGATCCAACAGTTTTATATGCTTTAGGTTCTCATAAAGATCGTGTTTTATATGAAGATTTAGAAGTGGACAACCCATATAATACTTATGTTGTACAGGGACTTCCGCCAGGGCCAATTGCCAATGCAGGTAAAGTCTCAATAGAAGCGGTACTAAATCCAACAGACACGGACTACTTATATTTCTTAGCTGATACTGAAGGAAATAATCACTTTGCGAAGACGTATGAAGAGCACTTAAAAAATATTGATGAATTTATGAAAAAATAAAATGATGTAAGTTTGATATTTCAGAAGGAAACGAATCTATTTATTATTTTAGAAAAAGGTTTAAAGTACCTTTTTGCAATGAGGAAATAATAAAGAATTATTCGCTTTCCTTCTGTTTTCATGATATTATAGGTTGTGATTTTTTGACTTATAAGTAAGTTTGCTAACTTCTTGCATGAATTAAGTATAACTAAAATTATATTGTGAACTAGATTTAAAAATAGTAGTTATACGGAATGGTAAACTATTTTTTTCTAATCTAAAAGTAATATTGATAAATTAAAGGGGTTCATAAGATGGGAATTTCTAACAACTATATAGAATCCTTTATCCGGCCGCGTAATGAGTTACTAATGGAGATGGAAAAGTACGCAGAAGAACATCATGTTCCTATTATGCAATTGGCAGCGATTGATGTGCTAAACCAGCTACTAAGAATTCAAAATCCGTCTAGTATATTAGAAATCGGAACAGCTATTGGTTATTCTGCAATAAGAATGGCTAGTACGTTGTCAGATTGTACGATTGTAACTATCGAAAGAGACATAGAACGAGTGAATCTTGCTAAGCAATTTATTGGCCGTTCAGAGGTAGCTAATCGAATCACTGTGATTGAAGGGGATGCGTTAGAGGTAGATGTGGAAAGTATACAATCTACTTTTGATGCTGTTTTTATTGATGCTGCGAAAGGTCAATATATGCGCTTTTTCGAAAAATATTCACCCCTTGTGCCTTCGGGAGGGATCCTATATATCGATAATATGTACATGCATGGATTATCTGATTTAAATATTAAAGATGTACCAAGACGTAAAAGAACAATGATTCGCAACTTAAAAACTTTTGCTGACTGGGTTATGAACCATCCAGATTATGACAGTACATTTTTCCCAGTCGGTGATGGCCTATTAATTTGTTTGAAGAGGTGACAAGATAAATGAAAAAACCTGAATTATTAGTGACACCAAAGTCAGTAAATCATATAAAAACTTTAATTGAAGCTGGAGCAGATGCTTTTGTTATTGGTGAACAACAGTTTGGCTTACGCTTAGCAGGTGAATTTTCGGTTAGCGAAGTGGAAGAAGCAACAAATTTAATCCACAAAGCGAATAAAAAAGTGTATGTAGCGGTAAATGCAATTTTTCATAATGATCGTTTAGAAGCATTAGATAACTATTTAAAAGAAATGCAACGAATAGGTGTAGATGCATTAATTTTCGGTGACCCGGCTGTAGTAATGGCTGTTCGAGAGCTTGGTATTACAATTCCTTTGCACTGGAGTCCTGAGACAATCGCAACGAACTGGTTCCAAGCAAATTATTGGAACGAACGTGGAGCAAAACGCACTGTCCTAGCACGCGAACTTTCGATTGATGAAGTGATTGAGATTAAAGAAAATGCAAAACCTGAGATTGAGGTACAAGTGCATGGAATGACTTGTATGTTCCAATCAAAACGTTCTTTATTAGGAAACTATTTCTTATATCGTGGAGAAGTAATGCAAATTGAAAACCGTAAAGAAAACAAAAATATGTTCTTGCATGATAAAGAACGTAAAAATAAGTATCCTATCTATGAAGATTTAAACGGAACACATATATTTTCACCAAATGATATTTGTCTAATCGATGAATTAGTAGAGCTGTTTGAAGCAGGAATTGATGTCTTGAAATTTGATGGTGTCCTTCAAACAGAGGATTACATTAATACAGTAACTAATTGTTATCGTCAAGCCATTGATGCGTATTTTGAAGATGGTGAAGATGCTTATGAATCAATTAAGGACGAGCTTCTAGAAAAAATTGAAGAAATTCAACCAGAATTACGTCCATTAGATACAGGATTTATTTTTAAAGAGACTGTTTATTAGAAAGGAGCGCACTTAGTCTTGTTACAACTAATTGAAAACGAAAAAATTCGTGAAGTCGTTAATGGAAAGCGTATTATTACGAAAAAACCTGAGTTACTAGCACCAGCCGGAAGCTTAGAAAAGTTAAAAGTAGCGGTTCACTATGGTGCGGATGCTGTATTTATTGGTGGTCAAGAATTCGGATTACGTTCAAATGCAGGTAACTTCACAATTGAAGAAATGCGTGAAGGTGTCGAATTTGCTAAAAAATATGGTGCTGTAATTTATGTAACAACAAATATTTTTGCTCATAATGAAAATATGGCAGGTCTTGAGGAGTATCTTCAAGCGATAGAAGGTGCTGGAGTAAAAGGAATTATTGTTGCCGACCCACTAATTATCGAAACTTGTCGACGTGTTGCGCCAAACCTAGAAATACATCTGTCTACACAACAATCCTTATCGAATTGGAAAGCTGTGAAATATTGGAAACAAGAAGGCTTACATCGTGTAGTATTAGCTCGTGAAGTTGGAGCTGAAGAAATGCGCAAGATGAAAGAAGAGGTAGATATTGAAATCGAAGCCTTCGTTCATGGGGCAATGTGTATTGCTTATTCAGGACGATGCGTTTTATCGAACCATATGACAGCCCGAGATTCAAATCGTGGAGGATGCTGCCAATCTTGTCGTTGGGATTATGACTTATATGAAACTGTAGATGGAGAAGAAAAAGCTCTATTTGATGAGAGTGATGCACCATTTGCAATGAGCCCAAAAGACTTGAAACTAATTGAATCTATTCCACATATGATTGAGCTAGGTATTGATTCATTAAAAGTAGAAGGTCGTATGAAGTCTATCCACTATGTTGCAACAGTAATTTCTGTATACCGTAAAGTAATTGATGCGTATTGTGCAGACCCAGAAAACTTCAAGATTAAAAAAGAATGGCTAGAAGAGTTAGATCGCTGTGCTAATCGTGCCACAGCATCTAGTTTCTTTGAAGGGGAACCTGGGTATGAACAACAAATGTTTGGTACACATGCATCAAAAATGAAGTGGGATTTTGCTGGTTTAGTTCTTGACTATGATCAAGATACTAAGATGGTAACTCTACAACAACGAAATTACTTTAAAACAGGTGATACAGTTGAATTCTTTGGTCCAGATATTGAATCCTTCAAATTCGAAGTAGGCCAAATTTGGGATGAAAAAGGCAATGAAATAGAAGTTGCAAATCATCCACTGCAAATCGTTAAATTTAAGTGCGAGCGTCCGTTGTTCAGCTACAACATGATGCGGAAGGAGAATAGTTAATGTCCAATAAGCGTCCTTTAGTCATAGGAATCGCAGGTGGTTCATGTTCGGGTAAAACGAGCGTGACTCATGCAATCTATGATGTCTTTCGTGACCATTCAGTTGTTGTAATTGAGCAAGATTACTACTATAAAAATCAGAGTCATTTAACATTCGAAGAACGTTTGAAAACAAATTATGACCATCCCTTAGCATTCGATAATGACTTATTAATGGACCATATCAATAGTTTATTACAAAGAAAAGCAATTGATAAACCTGTCTATGACTATGTAAATCATACGAGAGCAGATGAGGTAATTCATGTAGAGCCAAAAGATGTTATTATACTTGAAGGGATTTTAGTTCTGGAAGATAAGCGCCTACGAGACTTGATGGATATTAAATTATTTGTCGATACAGATTCGGATTTACGTATAATTCGTCGTATTGAGCGAGATATTAAGGAACGAGGTAGAACAATTGATTCTGTAATCGATCAGTACTTAACGGCAGTACGTCCTATGCATAACTTATTCATTGAACCGACAAAACGATACGCAGATGTTATTATCCCAGAAGGTGGAGAAAATGAAGTTGCTATCGATTTAATGGTCACAAAAATTAAAACAATTCTTGAAACTACAACAATTGTGTAATATGATGAGTTAGTATTGGAATTAATTAGTATATAAATATATTTCGTTTACAAGTCAAATTCGGTTATTAGTTAAGTGAGTTAGGAGACTTCTAATTAGTCTCTAAATCTCATATGCTTAACTACTAACCGGGTTTTATTATTACATCTAATAAAGAAAACGATTGCATTTTCTTTATGAAGGTGTGTATAGTATTGTTCAAGTAAAATTTCGTGATGATTTGAGGAGTGAATTAATTTGGCAAATGAAAAACAATACCCAATGACTTTAGCAGGAAAACAAAAACTGGAAGAAGAACTAGAATACTTAAAAACAGTTAAACGAAAAGAAGTAGTAGAGCGTATTAAAATAGCACGTAGTTTCGGGGACTTATCTGAGAACTCTGAATACGATTCAGCAAAAGAAGAGCAAGGATTTGTTGAAGGTCGAATTACAACTATTGAATCTATGCTTAGAAATGCTTTAATTATTGAAGAATCTGGAGCTAGTGACGTTGTTACTTTAGGTAAAACAGTTTCTTTCGTTGAACTTCCAGATGGAGATGAAGAAGAATACACAATCGTTGGTTCTGCTGAAGCGGATCCTTTTGAAGGACGTATTTCAAATGATTCTCCAATAGCAAAAGCATTATTAGGCCGTAAGGTAGACGATATTGTTAAACTTACTACTCCAGGCGGAGATATGGAAGTTCGTATCGTATCAATTAAAACTGCTAATTAACTCAATTTAATTCGTATATCTTTTTTGGCTTTTATACATAGCCTCAAAATAGGATTATGTTGTTTAATGGTAAGGAAAAAGTAGTTCTTACTTATTACAATATTAAGTTTAAATTAAATATTTGAATATCAAAGTCGGCAAAATCATATAAAGATTTTGTCGGCCTTTTTCATTTACTTTAAAATTTTAACAAGAATATTAAAAATAGACTATTTGATGGTATTCAACGAGAATCTTGATACAATAAAGGTAATGAAGTAAAGGGGGATTCAAGTTATGTCTAAAGAACAAGAATCTTTAACACGTACAGAAAACAAACGACAAAAACAACGAAGTAAAAAAAGTAAAGTGGACAAAATTTTAAATATATTAATTGCAATTGTTTCAATACTGATTGTATTAAATGTCATAACGATTTTTAATGACAAAGATGATGACAAAAAAGAACAGGCAAACGAAGAAGTTGAAAAACAGAGTGTAAATAAAAATAAGGATATTGAAGATACTAATAGCGAACAATCCGAAAAAAATGTAGCTTCTGCAGAAGAGATTGAATTAGATGAGTCAGAATCAGAAGATAATACGGATTCAGAGTCAGATTCAAAAGTCATTATTCAAACGTCAAACGACCCAGGTGTTGAAGAGGTTATTATTAATCCACAGTGGGAGGTTACCCCAACAAAACAAGTGGGCGAGCATGTTTCCGCTTATGAAAAAGGTCATCCGGATTATGAGGAAAAATTAGCAACCTTTCAACAAGCTGTTCAATTAGCTGAAAATGATATTATCTATTGGTCAGTCAAAAATAATGGAAGTACAAACAGCTCGGTAGCAGTTGTCTCTACAAATGATAAGTCTCAATATTATCGTATCTATATTGAATGGATGGAAAATGAAGGATGGAAACCTACGAAGGTTGAAAAGCTAAATCAAGCAGTAGGAATTAGATAACCAATCTATGGCAGACATACAGCTTTCAAATTGACATTCCATGAAGAAACGTAAAAAGCTGTGCACAAATACGACAAGTCGTATTTGATTCATATATTCTTTATGTTAATATATGTGTGTCAAGAATTGGAGGAATTATTATGAAAATCGCCGTAATCGGAGCAATGGAAGAAGAAGTTGAATTATTAAGAAATTCGCTAACAAATACAGAAGTAACTACAATTGCAAATAGTGAATATACAACAGGTACATACAAAGACAAAGAAATTGTATTGCTAAAAAGTGGAATAGGAAAAGTAAATGCAGCAATGTCTACTACTGCGTTATTATACAAATTTCAACCAGATGTTGTAATTAATACTGGTTCAGCTGGAGGATATGATCCATTATTAGAAGTTGGAGCTATTGTCATTTCGGATGAAGTACGTCACCATGATGTGGATGTAACGATCTTTAATTACGAAATGGGTCAAGTACCTCAATTACCAGCTGCTTTCAAATCAGATCAAGGTTTAATGAAATTAGCCGAAGAAGCTGTAGAAGAAATTGGTGAGCATCAGTACGCTGTTGGGTTAATTTGTTCAGGGGATTCCTTTATGAATGATCCTGAACGTGTTGCAAAAGTAAGAGAATATTTCCCGCAGATGAAAGCTGTTGAGATGGAAGCTGCTGCTGTTGCCCAAGTGTGCTATCAATTTAAAACACCTTTTGTAGTAATTCGTGCATTATCTGATATAGCCGGTAAAGAGTCTAACATTAGCTTTGATGAATTTTTACCAGTTGCAGCAAAACATTCAACTGAGATTGTTCTTAAAACTATAGAAAAATTGTAATCTACCTTTTATTTACAATTGAGCTTGACCGTTACGAAAAATTCAAAGTAATATAATATTATGAAATGATTAGGAGGGGAATGCTATTATGTTAACAATTATGGCAATTTCTGTAGCGATCACAGCAATTCTAGGTATTATCATTTATTCTGGAGCAAAAGAAAATACGTATCATTAAAAGAAAAGCTCATTAAGGACTGCTCCTTAATGAGCTTTTTTTAATGATTTAGATGGGACGATTCAATTTCAGTTTTTCGATTTTCTTTCTCAGCTTGATTATGCTTAAACTGTTGATAAAGTTTAACTAACGCACGTTTTTCGATTCGTGATACATAACTTCGCGAGATTTTTAGTTTTTTAGCAATTTCCTTTTGTGTTAAGGGATCATTACTATCTAGACCGTAACGATAGATAATAATTTCTAACTCTCGTGGCTCTAATGTACTCAAATAAGCATACAGTTGCTCAAAACTCTCTTTTTGCTCAATTTTATCAATTGCTGGTTGTTCTTCAAGTTGCAGAAGATCTCGAATCTGTAGTGATTGTCCTTCTTTATCCACTCCAATTGGTTCAAAAAGAGATACATCTTTTTGAACTTTCTTTTGTGCTCGTAAATGCATTAAAATTTCATTTTCTATACATCGAGCTGCATAAGTGGCTAAACGTGTTTTTTTATCGGGTGTATAGCTACTAACCGCTTTCATTAACCCAATAGTACCAATGGATATATAGTCGTCTAGCTGTTCATGCTGAGGATGAAATTTCTTAACAACATGTGCGACGAGCCTCATATTTCTTTCAATTAAGTCTAGGCGTGCTTGTTCATCACCATTCATAAAACGTTCAATTGCTTCTGCTTCTTCTTCTTTTGTAAATGGCCGATGAAAAGCCTGCCCTTTTAAATATCCAAGTAATGACGGAATGTCTAGCCAAAGCTGCATTAGAGTTGCAAAAATTCCACTCAATCACGTCATCCTTTCTGCTTTTTTCGACATTATATGATAGTGTTTACGAGAAAATGAGAAATAGTGAAGATTAATTTAATTTTTCAACGTTTTATGAAATGCTATGGAATTGGAAAATTATCTAATAGTGGGGTAGTATTAAAGGTTGATGAATGGTAAGAGTTTATAAACAATATAAATAAAAAAGCTTATTTTAAGAGTGCAAGTCGTTTATTTCACTGTGATTAGTTTGGAAAATACTTTTACAGTATAAAAAAACGATGCAATCAAATGATGCATCGTATATTTTAAACTTTTTTTAATGTGAATGTACTTACCATTAGGATGGAAAGTATAGGGAAAAGGAAAAAGTAAAACTGTGGATTTACTACTGGAATTAAAAAGTATGAAACAGTTAAGATAGTTCCTGCTGCTGTAATGGGTAAACCCATAAAATAGCCAGTAGCCTCTGAAATATTAAAACGTGCTAGGCGGTATGCACCACAAGCAATATACAAAATTGTGAAAAACATCGCTAACATGCCAAAATCGGCTAAAATACTTTCATACATTAATAGAGCAGGTGCTACACCGAATGATATAATATCACTCATGGAGTCTAATTGTTTTCCTAGCTCTGATTCTTGATTGTATTTCCGTGCTACTTTACCATCATATCGATCTAGAAAAGCAGCGATAAATATAAATAAGACACCGTAACTATAAGCTTCATTTAATGTTGCCATGATTGCAGCCCCACCAAAGGATATATTACAAAGTGTAATTAAATTAGCAGCGTGTGATTTAATTTTTTTTACAGTAGAATCCACCATATGGATTATAAACATGGGGAAACACTCCTTTACACGATATATGCATTTATTATACTTCTAAACAATATAAATTGTAAGTCAATAAAAAATGCTTGAATTTACTAAAAATTTTAAGGACTTTATAGGGGGTTATTATGAAAGAAAAAATCTATCAATCACTTATTGAACTTACGAATGGTCCATACAGCTCCCTAATGCTTAAAAAATTTGTAACGTCACGAATTAGTAAGAACCTCATTAAAAATTATAGTAAAGTATATGACATTAATGTGAATGAGTTTTCACGAGATATAAAAAGTTATAAAAGTTTACAAGATTTTTTCACCAGACAGTTAAAGGAAAATGTAAGACCCATTAATCGAAGAAATGATATGTTTATTAGTCCAGTAGATGCTAAGGTTGAATCATTTGGACAAATCGATAAAGAAGCCATTTTCACTGTGAAAGGTAAGCCTTATACACTTATAGATTTGTTGGGAAATGAGCAAGTTATAGATAAATATAAAAATGGAAATTATATTGTTTTTTATTTGAGTCCTGCTAATTATCATCGTATTCATAGTCCTTTAGATGGGACAGTGATTCGTCAATATATTCTTGGGAATAAATCCTATCCGGTTAATCAACTAGGTCTAACCTTTGGTAAGAAACCAATCAGTAAAAACTTTCGAATGATTAGTGAATTACAATACCAAAATAATAAACATGTTACGCTAGTTAAAGTTGGGGCAATGTTCGTAAATTCGATTACTTTAACAAATGTTACAACGACTTGGAAAAAAGGTGAAGAAATAGGGTTCTTCGGCTTTGGTTCAACGGTCGTGTTGTTGTTTGAAGAGAGCTTCATTAGTTTTACTGAAAATATTAAAAAAGGGCATAATGTGAAGATGGGAGAACCTATAGCAATTATGTTATAATTGTCTAATGAGTATCTTTACTAACAGAGGAACCATCATCCTCCAAAAGAATGAAACCATATAAATATTTTGAAGGAGTCAAGGCTTTGTATAATTTTTTATTGCCGAGAGAATTTGTAACAACTGTTTTTGAAATTACACCAGAAAAATTAGCCTCTTTAGGAATTAAAGGGATTATTACAGATCTAGATAATACTTTAATTGAATGGGACAGACCCGATGCAACCGAAGAAATAGCCGCATGGATGAAATTAATGCAAGACGCTGGAATACGGATTATTATTGCATCGAATAACCACCAGGAACGAGTGAAACGTTTTGCTGAACCTCTTGGAATTCCGTTTATCTATCGTGCAAGAAAGCCATTAGGTGCAGCTTATTATGCTGCAATGAAAGAAATACGTCTAAAAAGTAATGAAGTGGCAATGGTGGGTGACCAATTATTAACGGATATTATGGGTGCCAATCGTTTGAAATTATATACATTTTTAGTTCGACCTGTTGCAGAGTCGGATGGTTTTGTTACGCTTTTTAACAGATTCGTAGAACGTCGTGTGTTTAATGCTTTAAAGCGTAAAGGTATTAAAACTTGGGAGGAACAGTAATGAGTGTAAATCATAGCTGTATTGGCTGTGGAACAGTAATACAAACAGAAAATCCAAATGAAATAGGGTATGCCCCTGCTTCATCATTAGAAAAAGAAATGGTTATATGTCAAAGATGTTTTCGTTTGAAAAATTACAATGAAATACAACCTGTAAGTTTAACAGACGATGATTTCTTGCGAATCTTAAATGGCCTTGGAGAACAACAAGGGTTAATCGTAAAAATCGTCGATATCTTTGACTTTAACGGAAGCTGGTTGCCAGGACTTCACCGTTTTGTAGGGAAAAATCCTGTGCTATTGGTTGCTAATAAGGTAGATTTATTACCAAAATCAGTTAAACCTAAAAAAGTGATTAACTGGATCAAACGTGAAGCTCGTAGCTTAGGCCTAAAACCAATTGATGTACTTCTCGTAAGTGCGCATAAAGGAATTGGAATGGGTGAAGTGGTAGACGCTATTGAAATGCATCGAGAAGGGAAGGATGTTTTCGTAGTTGGTTGTACGAATGTAGGGAAGTCTACTTTTATCAACCGAATTATTAAACAGGCAACAGGTGAAGGCAACATAATTACAACTTCGCACTTCCCAGGAACGACATTAGACATGATAGAAATTCCACTCGACGATGGAGCAGCTATCTATGATACACCAGGTATTATTAACCACCATCAGATGGCCCACCATATTGATGCGAGTGAATTAAAATACATTACACCGAAAAAAGAGATTAAGCCAAAAGTTTATCAACAAAATGAAGGACAAACTCTCTTTATTGGTGCACTCGCACGTTTTGATTTTATTAAAGGTGAACGATCTGCTTTTACAATCTATGCTGCAAATGATTTACCGATTCATCGTACAAAGCTTGAAAAAGCAGATAAATTGTACGAGGAACATAAAGGAGAATTGCTAGCGCCTCCATCTGAAAAGTACATTCATCAATTACCTGAACTTGTACGACATGAATTTGCCATTAAAGAGGGCAAAACCGATGTGGTTATTTCTGGGTTAGGTTGGATTACGGTGCAACATCCGAATGTTGTTGTTGCAGCACATGCTCCTAAAGGGGTAGAAGTATTTATTCGACCATCCTTAATTTAGTATTTATCGGTTTTAGTGCTTATAGACAAGAGAAGAGGTTTTGGAAATGAAGAAATGGTTTGCTGTGATTGGGGATCCTATCGCTCATTCAAAATCCCCGAACATGCATAGTGCTTGGTATGACGAAATGAAAATTGATGCAGCATATATCCCGATTCATGTAAAAAGTGATGAATTAGAAAAAGCTATTACGTCATTAAAACAATTAGGAGCAAGCGGATGGAATGTTACAATACCCCATAAACAAGCGATCATTCCATTTTTAGATGAATTAGATCCTCTAGCTGAAAAAATGGGGGCAGTGAATACTGTTGTTCGGCTATCAGATGGTAAACTGAAAGGATATAATACCGATGGGGCTGGATTTGTTCATTCTCTAGAAGAAGTAATAGGGAAGGAAAAGAAAGATCAAGAGGTATTATTGATTGGTGCAGGAGGCGCAGCTCGTGGAATAGCCTTCGCATTGCAACAGTTTGGTTATCACAAACTAACAATAGCTAACCGTACAGTTGAAAGAGCTAAGGATATCATCTCTGAGTTAGGTGAAGGACAAGCACTCGAATTAAATGCTGCCGAAGCATGCTTAGATCGATTTGGTATTCTTATTCAGTCAACATCCGCAGGACTTGGTAACGGTGAATTTAAATTGCCCCTTTCCCTTGAAAAGTTACAAGAAGGAGCAATTGTTGCGGATATTGTGTATAATCCATTAATGACACCATTTCTATTAGAAGCTCAAAAGAAGAAAGCAACAATAGTAAATGGTCTTGGAATGTTTGTACACCAAGGAGCAATTGCTTATAATTATTGGTTAGGACAATATCCAAATACAAATAATATGATAAAAAAGTTAACTGAAGAATTGAGCAGTTAATTTAGGAGGAAACACATTTTTATGCTTACAGGCAAACAAAAAAGATTTTTACGTGCAGAAGCACATCATTTAACACCAATTTTCCAAGTTGGGAAAGGTGGCGTAAATGACCAAATGATTAGTCAATTACGTGATGTATTAGAAGCGCGTGAATTAATAAAAGTACGTATTTTAGACAATTGTGAAGAGGACAAACATGAGGTTGCTAATGCCCTTGCCAAAGGTACTAATGCAGAGCTAGTGCAACTTATTGGATTAACAGTTGTTTTATATAAAGAATCACGAAATAACAAGAAGATTGTGTTACCAAAAGTAGATAAGAAATAAGGTGTTAGCAATGAAGAAAGTTGGCATTTTAGGAGGAACATTTAACCCTCCTCATATCGGACATTTAATTATGGCAAATGAAGCATTTGATGCGCTTTCCCTTGATGAAGTCCGATTTATGCCAAATGCAATTGCGCCACATAAACAATTAGTCGATGATGCATCCATGGAAAATCGTCTCCGAATGGTAGAAATTGCCATTGAACCTTATGAGCATTTTAAAATTGAAGCAATCGAATTAATGCTTGGTGGGGTATCTTACACGTATCATACAATGGTAGAACTAGTTAAGCGAGAACCCGATGTGCAATTTTATTTTATCATAGGAGGCGATATGATTGATTCCCTTCATACATGGTATAAGATTGAAGAATTAGTGCAACTTGTACAATTTGTCGGATTAAAAAGACCTGGAACACAATCGTCTACTACATACGATGTGAAAGTAATTGAGGCTCCTGAAATTGATTTATCTTCTACATTAATCAGAAGAAGACTAAAAGAAGGTAGTACTCTAAAATTTTTATTGCCAGATGGTGTGGAAAGCTATATTCGAGAGGAAGGTCTATATGGAACGCGATAAGTATTTATCAGCTATAAAACCACGTATGCCTGAAAAAAGATATATTCATACTATTGGTGTAATGGAAACTGCAATTTCGTTAGCCAAGAAGTTTGGTGAAGATGAATTAGCTGCTGAAACTGCAGCAATTTTACATGATATTGCAAAATACGCTGATGAAGAATGGATGCGTAAAGTGGTAATCGAAAATGGTCTTGATGAAAGACTCATCCATTGGGGTTCAGAAATTTTGCATGGTCCAGTAGGAGCATGGATTGCAGAAACTGAATTTAATATTAATAACGAAGATATACTAAATGCAATTCGATTCCATACAACTGGTAGAGCTGGGATGTCGAGACTAGAGAAAATTATTTATATAGCCGATATGATCGAACCAAATCGCAAATACGATGGGGTTGAAACACTTCGGAATGTTGCATATGAGGATTTAGATTTAGCTATGAAGGCATGTATTTGTCATTCAATTAGTTTTTTAGTTCAAACTGAACAGCAAATTTATCCTGTATCCATTGAATGCTTCAATGATGTGATTTCAAGAAACGCATAAGCGTTAAACAGAGAGGAAAAGTGAAGAATGACTCAAACTTTATTAGAAATTGTTTATAAAGCATTAGATGATAAAAGAGCAGAAGATATAGTTGTATTAAACATGGAAAATATCTCTTTGCTAGCAGATTATTTTCTAATTTGTAACGGTAATTCAGACCGTCAAGCACAAGCAATTGCACGAGAAGTACAAGAAAAAGCACAAGAGCACGGTTATGATGTAAAACGTATAGAGGGATTTGACTCAGCTCGTTGGATATTAGTTGACCTTGGAGATATCGTTGTTCATATTTTCCATAAAGATGAACGTGCATTTTATAACTTAGAAAGACTTTGGGGAGATGCTCCTCAACTTGATATACCTACAGCTGAATGATGAAAAATTCAAGCTACGAAAGATTTTCATTTGTGTATGATGAGTTAATGCAAGATATCCCATATGACCAATATGTGAAATGGGTGAAAACCCATGCACCGCATAGCCAATACCCCAATTTATTAGATATTGGATGTGGTACGGGTACACTTTCACTTCTTTTTCATCAGGAAGGATATACCGTAAGCGGAATTGATTTATCTGAGGATATGTTAGCTGTTGCATATGAACGCTTACAAGAAAGTGGAGTTACAATACCGCTATTTTCAATGTCGATGGATGAACTAGAAGGTTTTTCTGATTTGGATGTTGTCACGATTCCAATTGACTCTATCAATTATTTAGCTCAGGAAGAGGCAGTGATCGAAACATTAACACGTATATATGCTTCCTTGCGTGATGGGGGACAATTATTTTTTGATGTACACTCACTTTTTAAGATGGACCATATCTTTATGGAAAGCCCTTTCACATATGATGACGGTGAAATAACTTATCTTTGGCATACAGAACCAGGAGAATTTGAACACTCCATTTTTCATCAAATGACTTTTTTTGTAGAAGAAGAGAGTGGTTTATTTGAACGATTTGATGAAGAGCATTTCCAAAGAACTTTCCCTATTGAAGTATATGTGAACTGGCTAAGCGAAATTGGTTTTACACAAATTGAGGTAACGGCGGATTGGACAGACAAAAGCCCGTCAAAAGAAAGCGAAAGAATTTTTATCCGTGCAATTAAATAATTCTATTTAGACACTTTTCAAGAGAAGGTAAATTATGTATATTATATATACTCCATATGTTTACCTTCTTCAGAGAGGTGTTTCTTTATATTTCAACAAATCCTAAAAAAATATGGTAAAACAGTGTTATTCCCCGGCATTGTTTGTTTACTTCTACTTTATGTTTACCTTCAACAAGATTCTTCAAATGAAGAAGAGTCATTTACTGTACCAACAATTCCACAAGAGCAAAGTGAACAAGTAACTAGTTATTCAGTTTCAGAGAATGATAAACCAGTTATCGAGTATATTATGGTTGATATTAAAGGTGCAGTCATTTCCCCTGGGGTATATGAACTCACTACAGAAGATCGGATTGTAGATGCTATTACAAAAGCAGGTGGTTATACAGAGGAGGCACAAACTACAGCTGTGAATCATGCTCAGAAGCTTCAAGATGAGATGGTTATCTATATTCCTAAAACAGGAGAGGAATTGGATCAAAATCAGACATATGAGCAAGTAGTAAGTTCCCCTGTTACATCTTCTGATACATCAACAGAAAAAATAAATCTAAATAGCGCGGATGAAACGGCATTAACGTCCCTACCCGGTATAGGAACTTCTAAAGCTCAAGCAATTATTACTTACCGTGAAGAGAATGGATCTTTCCAAAAAGTTGAGGATTTAAAAAATGTCTCGGGAATCGGTGACAAAACCTTTGAAAAATTAAAAGAATATATTGTAGTAAAGTAAGAATTTTCAAATCTTATTGCATTGCATTCAAGAGAATTACCATCTAAACTAATAGTAAGAGAGTTTGGAGGTAATCATATGGAGCGAATTACATGGGATCAATTTTTTATGGCACAGAGTCATCTTTTGGCCCTAAGAAGTACATGTACTAGATTAGCGGTTGGTGCAACAATAGTTAGAGATAAAAGAATTATTGCTGGTGGCTATAATGGTTCCATTTCAGGGGACGAGCACTGTATTGAAGACGGCTGCTATGTTGTAGATAATCATTGTGTTCGAACAGTTCATGCGGAAACCAATGCATTATTACAATGTGCAAAATACGGCACACCAGCTAATGGAGCAGATATATATGTAACACATTTTCCTTGTTTACCTTGTTCGAAAACAATTATTCAAGCTGGCATTAAAAACGTCTATTATGCGAATGATTATAGAAATAATGAGTATGCAATCGAATTATTTAAAAAAGCAAATGTAAATATTGTACAAATTCCATTTAATGATGCAAAAATCGATTTCTTAAAAGATGAGAAATTTAAGCTAGTAATTGACATGTTAGATAAATTAAGAAGTCATGGTGCTCCTATAGAGGAACTTCAATTCTTTGAAGAGAAGGTGAGAGAGTTATTTGATCTCGTTGAAGCATAAGTGGATTTATTATGCCTTATCGATCCTTGTTGCTTCACTTGCAGCTCATGAGTCGATAAGGCTCCTTTTATTATTGATACCATTTACGCTATTACTTTATGTTAAGAAGATTCATATCTATCATATTGTAGGAATTGTTTTTGTAACAATTAGTAGTTTTACTTACTTTTCGCAAGTACTGCTACAATTGGATCAACCACTTCAGCTTCCAAGTTTACTTGTGTGGACAGATGAATATAAAATGAATGGGGATACTTTACGCGGGTTCATGGAAGATTCTCAAGGAAGAAGTATTTATGTTGTCTATAAGTTGGAATCAGAATACGAGAAACAAATTTACCAACGAAAATCTTTAGTAGGTAGTCGTTATTTGGTAAGGGGTGAGCTCGTTGAACCGAATCAACCGAATCATGATTTTGCTTTTAATATGGAAAAATATCTAAAAAGTAAAGGTTCTTTAGGAATTGTTGAAATTACAGATTGGCAATATATCGAAAAGAATTCCACCATACTAGACAAATTAGCTGAACAACGTTTTCATGTAAAAACACATATTGAAGACACTTTTCCTTCTACCTTAATTGCTGAAGCGCAAGCATTAATTATTGGGTTACAAGATAATGTGGACGAAGAAACAACTAGATCCTACCAAAAATTAGGGATAACCCATTTGTTTGCCATTTCGGGACTGCATATCGAAATAGTAGCATTTATATTTTATCAAGGTCTCTTGAGACTCAAAATTAGAAAAGAATTCGCATCTATCGTTCTGATGATCATTTTACCGACATATGCAATTCTAGCAGGTGGTACGCCGTCTGTATGGCGTGCAGTCACTGTCGTTGAACTAATTATGATAAGTCGTATAAAAGGGAAAATGGCGATTGATGATGCCCTCTCCATTAGTTTTATTATATTCGTTTTTATAGCTCCTTGGTCGATCTATCAAATTGGCTTTCAATTATCTTATTTAGCAACAGTGAGCTTAATTTTTTCTGGTTCGATTATAAATCGTTATTCTTCATGGATAATTCAATCCTTTCTAATCACTTTTGTTTCCCAATTACTCGTTTACCCACTTCTGTTATATAATTTTTATGAATTAAGCTTATCCTCTCTTTTAGTGAATATTTTCTTTGTCCCACTTTTCTCCTTTATCATTTTACCAATCAATATACTTTTATTAGTTATCTCCTATTGTTCTATAGGAGTAACAAATTTATTCTTCACTCTCTATGAGCCTCTGCGTAATCTCCTAACACAATTTATTCATTTGTTACAGGCAGTACCATATCAAATGTGGAATCCCGGTAAACCTAGTGATTTTTTAATGGTTATTGCCTATGCGAGTGTTTTTACAACATTTTATTTTTTGGACACTAAAGCGAAACTAGTAAAGGTTCTGATAGTGCTAATCTTACCAGCAAGTGTCATTCATGTTACTGGTAAATTGACGAATAATCTCATAATTACCTTCATTAATGTGGGACAAGGGGATTGTACGGTGATTGAACTTCCATTTAGAGAAGAAGTGTATTTAATAGATACTGGTGGACTATTAAGGTTCAACGAGGAGGAGTGGAAAACAAGTACAAATCAATATGAGGTTGGAAGAGATATTGTAGTGCCGTTTTTAAAAGGCAAGGGCATACACAAAATTGATAAACTCATACTCACCCACGCGGATAGTGACCATATGGAGGGGGCAGAGGAAATTTTGCAAGAGATCCATGTGAAGGAAATACACATTTCACCAAACTCTTTTTTGAAAGAAGTAATGGTAGATTTGTTAACAGAGGCCCAACATCAGAAAATTCCGGTTGTTGAGCAAAAGGCAAACACATCTTGGAAAATCGGAGAAGTTTTCCTCTCATATCTCTGGCCAAGAGATACAGATTACGAAGGAAATAATGATTCACTTGTACTATATCTATCAAAAGGGAGTTTTAGCGGATTATTTATGGGAGATGTGGAGGAAGAAGGGGAGAGATCTATCTTAGAATTTTACCCGAATATAGGGAAAGTGGATGTTTTGAAGGCAGGTCATCATGGAAGTAAAACTTCTAGTAGCAAAGAGTTTATAGAAAAGATTAGGCCACGTATTACAATTTTTAGTGCAGGTGTGAATAATCGATATGGGCACCCATCACCTGAAATAGTTGAACGATTTCAAGATTTAGGCTTACCTACCTTGACCACTAGTGAAGTCGGTACGATTGAATTGAAGATAAATGGTAATGAATTGAGAGTAAAAACGAGCAATCAGCAGTAATTTGAATAGCAAAAAAAGGGAATCTCAAGTTAACCTTGAAATTCCCTTCTTTTGTTGCAACGATTACGCTGCTACATCAATAATAATTGCGATAATAAACATAATTGCGAAAAATGCAAATGAAACGCCAAATCCTACACCAGCATCAATTGCTTGGTTACGCATTGAAGCGCCATTTTTTCCTTCAAAAGGATTGTGTGTTACAACGTTTTCATTGTGTGATGACATACTTATCCCTCCTACTCAAACTTCATTATAAGTTAATATATTACAAAAAGCTACATTCAATAAAGTAATCTCTACTTATTAACTTTTGTTTAATTGAAAATTTTTATACAGAGATGATAGAAAATAAAAAAAGTGTATACTAATAAATACGTTAAGTTTTAGGAGGAAGCAATATGTTTACGAAGGTTTGGAAAGAGATTAAAAATGGGCAAATTGCTCCTGTTTATTGCATATATGGGGAAGAATCTTATTTTATTGATGAAACAATAAAACGATTAAAAATTGGTTTAACTTCAGCAGAGGAAACTGAAGTAATGACTTTTGATATGGAAGAGTCTCCTGTTGACTTCGTTATTGACGAAGCAGATACGTTTCCATTCTTTTCAGAAAGGAAATTAGTCATTGTAAAGAATGCTTCGTTTTTAAAGGCAACTGAAAAAGGGAAAGAGAAAATCGAGCACGATTTAAAAAGATTAGAAAATTGGTTAGCACACCCATCTGATTTTTCAGTCACTGTATTTATAGCACCTTATGAGAAAATAGATGAACGAAAAAAAATTACGAAAGTAATGAAAGAAAAAAGTGTTCTTTTACATGCCGAAACGCCAAAAGAAAATGACCTAGCAACTTGGATTCGCAGTGAAGTAAATCATTTTGATAAAACTATATCTGATGATGCTGTCGATAAGCTAGTCGAAATGGTTGGAGCAAATATGCTGCAGCTACAAATTGAAATTGAAAAAATTGCATTATATTTGGGAGAAGAAAAGCAAATTAGCGTACATTTAGTGGAAGAATTAGTAGCTAAAACTCTTGAACATGATGCTTTTAAAATGTTAAATGCTTATTTATCAAGAAATGTGTCAGAGGCACTTCAAATTTATCATGATCTGCTAAGACAAAAGGAAGAACCCATTATGCTAGTTGGGCTATTAGCCTCTAATATTCGAACGATGAATAATGTTTATTATCTGCAAAAAAAAGGGTATCATCCGAATCAAATCTCAAAACAATTAAAAATTCATCCATATAGAGTAAAGCTTATGTTAGAAAATAGAGAACGACCGAGTGAAGAACGATTATTAAAGGCGTTGAAAAGTCTTTCTGAAATTGATTTAATGTTAAAATCGGTCAGTGGGAATCGAGAAAGGTATTTAGAGATGTTTTTATTAAAGTCTTTATAAAATTATTGGATTATATTATAAATTACTCATTAAATCTATTTTCATTATCTGTTATATTAGATAGTGTTCAATTGCATCAGGAAAATATTTCCCAGTATTATTCATTTAAGTCATGAGAGAATTTCTTTTGGAAAATGAGGGGCTAAATGGAGCTAACCCTAAGTGCAATACAACACTATTTAGTTTATCGAGTAGATTCGATAAACTCTAGAATCAAATTTGCAAGCCGTGGGTTTGATTTATACAAAATAATTATTTTTAAGAAAGAAAGGACTTCTTATGGACTATCAATTCAGATTTTGGCATGCTTTATTAAATCCTAGTAAACTTGCTTTTGCATTAGATAATCAAGAAACTGATTATCAAATAAAGGGCTACCGTAGTCGATTTTTTATTCTCCTCGGTTTAACCATTGTCTTTTTTGTATTAAGAGCTATTTGGGGGATGGGGACAGAGAATTTAACATATCTCTATGCAACTAACTTAGAAGAAGAGTATATTACTAGTCGCTACCTCGCTGTTCTAGGAGCTATTATTAAAGGATTATTATTTTTTGCATTTCATTATTATTTCATCACTTTATGCTTGTCTATTCTTACGGATTATTCATTTAAAGCGATAAGTAAAGTTCAAGTTTTTGTTATTGCAAGTATTTTAATAGAAAAAGCCATTCTTTTCTTGGTTTATGCAGTAGCTGGGTATACAACACCAATTTCCTTCTTGTCATTGGGCCCAATTAGTACATATTTAACAGATGAGAACTTTGTTGTGTATTTTTTCAATCAACTTTCAATTGCAACGATCGTAACAGTGTTGATTCAATATATGTATTTATCGAAATGGGAAGATGAAAGCAAAGGGTTATTATTAGCGAAAATTATTGCTATTCAAATCTTCTTTGCATTAATAACAGCTGGTATTAGTGTAATACCAATCTATGATTATGTTTCTAGGGTGGTAGGTTTATGAAACGGAAAATGAAAATATCAATTGGAATAGGGAGCATTTTATTGCTTGCTTTTTTGATTACCAACTGCATTCTTGTCTTTAAATCAGATAGTAAAATTGCCCGTTCTTACTATATTACGAACTATGAAAGAGTGTCGCTTGATCAGCAAAGAGCCTATTTAGAAAAAGAAGCGATTATTGTACCGAAGGAAGAAATTCGAATTAGTGCAGACGCTAACGCCTTAGCTCAAATTTCTGTTCGACCAGGTCAAAAAATTGGTATGAATGAAGAAATTGCAGCTTATAAAACAGAAGAAAAGACTCAGGAACAGACTAAACTGCAATCTGAGGTAAATGCATACAAACGTGAATTAAGTACTTTAGAAGGCATCCTAAGCCGTCTAGAAGCACAAGATTATAAAGAACCAATCACATCTATTGATTCAGAACAGATAGATGATGAATTAGCTGTTATTGTTGAAACTGAAATGACTCAGGGTACCCCTTTAGAAGCAATTGCCACTATAGAGGAAAAAATTGCGGAAGTGGATCGCAATATTAATATATTAAATGATCAAATTTCGGAACTAGGTATCTCGAATGTACTTTCTAGTCCAATTGACGGAGTAATTGGAGAAGTTAATGATGAAGCTGGTACAGTTACTTTTGTCATTTACACAGATGAAAAAAATCTCATCACGTATGTTTCAGAGAAAGAATGGGAAAATGTCGAAGAAAATCAATTTGTAGAACTAGATCAATCAATCTTGGATGATGTAGAAGTATTTGAGAATATTCAAGGTGAAGATGTTAACGATAGCAATTCTTTAGAAAACAAAGAAGAGTCATTAGGTATTATTACAGAAAAGCAAACAATCCCTGCAACAAATACAATTTGGTTAAAGGAAATGAAAAAAGCAGTTGAGATGCCAAAAGCATTATCCTTTGAAGTAAGAATTGATATTGATCAACCAATTACCAAAAAGCCTTATGCTAGTTTAACAAACACAAAAATTATTACAAATGAAGCTCAAAATGCACTAAGAGTAGATAAAGATTGGGTTATTAAAAAAGAAGTAACTCAGGATACAGAAACAACAAAAGGAACTTATATTTACTCGTTAGATGAGGATGGTAATATTCAAACGACGGAAGTTGATGTCGCATTTAAAGAGAAAGGGGAAGCGATTTTAACTAGTAGCCTTGAAAATGATCAAATAGTCTTTAGTAAACAGGTTAAAGAACAGTCTACTACAGCATTTTTCCCTATGCCTTTTGAATTACCAAGTAAGACAACCATTAAATCACTTGATTGGAAACATTATTTAAAATATATGATATTTTAATAGAAAAACTATCTAGGGGAGCTCTCTAGATAGTTTTTTTAGTTACGATATGTTTTTGTGATAGTAAAATTTGCAGTAACTATTATTAAAATTAATTTAGTAATTAGTACTTTTCTATATATTTTTACAATGAAAAAGAGGTTTTCCAAATCATAAAAGTCATGATTTTGGAAAACCTCTTTAATGGATTAGTTAGCTTTTTTAGCTAAACGTGATTTTTTACGAGCTGCAGCATTTTTATGGATAAGACCTTTTGAAGCTGCAGAATCAAGTGCTTTGCTAGCTGCTACTACTAATTCATTAGCGTTTTCAGCGTTGTTAGCGATCGCTTGTTCAGCTTTTTTAACTGTAGTACGCATAGCTGATTTAGCTTGAGCGTTAGCTGCGTTAGCTTTTTCAGCAACTTTAACACGTTTAATTGCAGATTTAATGTTTGGCATATCTTTCACCTCCTAATAAGGTACGAGATGAGTTATCTTCTCACTATTTTCGTGTGTCAATACAACAAAAATCATTCTACCAAACCCTAGAGGTAATTGCAATAGTTAAATGCAAAGAATATTTACTTGACAGTTTGTCAAATATATAAATGAGGTGATCATAGTGATAGAAGTAAATTGGAGTAGAACCGATTTAATTGATGAATCAACAGAAGTAGTACAGCATCAGACCAAGCAACAAAAAAATAGGTTGAAACAATCTAGTGGCGTTTCCATCGATGAATTTAACGAGGGTCGGGTCAAAGTCACTAAAGTAATTGTGGATGAGCAAGGTCAAGAACAGATTGGCAAAAAAGAAGGAACATATATTACTCTTTCAGTACCAACCTTAACGATTGATGATTCAAACGGCTTTGAACAGTTAGAAGAGGCATTTACAAAATATCTTGATGATATTCATAAAGATATAAAGTTAACAAAAGATAGTAAAGTTCTTGTAATAGGCTTAGGTAATAAAACAATCACTCCAGATGCAGTGGGTCCTTTTGCGATTGACTCCATGCAAAATGAACAATCTGAAAACCCAAGTGACCATTTCATTATGTATGCACCAGGAGTAACAGGACAAACAGGGTTTGAAACAAGTGATTTCATTCGTGCCTTAACCGAAAAAATTAAGCCTTCATTAGTATTAGTAATTGACGCTCTTGCAACGAGAGGTAGTTCTAGGTTATGTAAAACAATTCAAATAACAAATACAGGGATTCATCCTGGTTCAGGTGTTGGGAATCAACGTACTGAGGTTTCTAAAGAGGTGATGGGTGTTCCGGTTACTGCAATTGGTGTTCCAACAGTTGTAGATGCAACTGTTATTATTGCTGATGCTATTGATAATGTATTTCGTTCGATTGCAGCAAAAATTGAAGAAAAAGGTAAGCCATCTGGTAAACTCTCTGTTTCTTCTTGGACACCGGATTCTGATAAAAGAGTAGATCTTAACTTGATCAAGCCGATTTTTGGTGAATGGTCAACATGGTCTAATGAAGACCGACTTCAATTATTCGAAGAAGTATTTGCTTCACATCCAGAAAGACTGATTGTTACGCCGAAAGAAGTGGATGTATGGATTACAAAATATGCGATACTTATCAGTAAATGCCTATTTAAATGGATGGATCATAAAGTGAATTAGTTCTAAAAAGACTCCTTCCTCCATATCGTAGTGGAAGGAGAGGATGTCATGTTAAAAAAATTAAAAGTTCTATTTGTTTTTCTAATCTTCTTTTTTATGTTACCAATTATTACAGGACTATTGCCTTTTCCAAACAACCAAAAATACGAGCCTCCTATAGCTGAAGAAAAGCAAGTAGTCTATGCATCCACCGATGTTCAGTCAGAGCAAAGTGCAGATAATGTACAGGCAACAGAAGTGACAGAAGTGACAGATGTTACACCGACTATGGATTCATTTAATGTATTGTTTGTTTTCACGCATTCTCAAGAAACCTACAAACCGTTTGTAGAAAGTCAAAATGGCACCGTTGCAGTGTATGATAGCAAATCTAATTTATTATCCATGTCAGACGTAATGGTGGACTACTTTAAACTAAACGGTTTGAACGCATCAGCTCTTAAAGTTGATATTATGGCTGAAACGGTTAAGCGGGGAAAATCAATGGCTTCTTCTTATTCCACTGCACGTAACTATCTTAGTGAAGAGTTGAAAAAAAATAAGTATGACCTAGTTTTAGACATTCATCGAGATGCTACAGGTCATAAGCAATCTACAATTACCTATAACAATGTTGGTTATGCCAAAGTTTCATTTGTTATAGGGGCTGAGAATCCAAATTACAAGTCTAATTTAAACTACGCCAATACGATTAGTCAGGCAATAAATAAAATTGTCCCAAATATCTCTAAGGGGATAATCCAGAAGTCTGGAGATGGTGTTGATGGAGTTTATAATCAAGATTTAGCTAGTAATCTAATCCTAATTGAAATTGGTGGCATTGATAACACAGAAGATGAAGTTTACCGGACAGTTGCTGTACTTGCTCAAGCCATTTCTAAAACTTATGTGAAACAAGGTGGAAATGCATAATCGTTCAGGTCTTTGTTCAATTTAGATAAGAAAATCTCAATATTTTAGTTTTTTTCTCACTACATCATTGCTAAAGTTGTTGTGTCACTGCTATAATTCAAGTTAGTTTAGCCTTTTTTCAAAGGAATTGTATATAGAAGTATTACTAGTTACCAAGTATCAGAACAAAACTTACTGATAAGGGTTAATGCCTCCAGCATATTCCTAAGAAAGTAGGACTTATTAAGTTCTATGTTTCTTCGGTCAATTTTCGTCAATGGCGAAAAAGAATATGTAGGAGGCGTATTTGATTAGGAGTGGACACGACATGAATCGAGAAGAACGTTTAAAACGACAACAAAACATAAGAAATTTTTCTATCATTGCCCATATCGATCACGGTAAATCTACATTAGCTGACCGGATATTAGAAAAAACAAAATCTATTACCGCTCGTGAAATGAAAGCCCAATTATTGGATTCAATGGATTTAGAACGTGAAAGAGGAATAACAATTAAACTAAATGCTGTTCAGTTAAAATATGTAGCAAAAGATGGTCAAACCTATACATTTCATTTAATTGACACACCGGGACACGTGGATTTTACATATGAAGTTTCACGAAGTTTAGCAGCTTGTGAAGGTGCAATCTTGGTTGTGGATGCGGCGCAAGGGATTGAGGCACAAACACTTGCAAATGTATATTTAGCGCTTGATAATGACTTAGAAATTTTACCAGTAATTAATAAAATCGATTTACCTGCAGCAGATCCTGAACGTGTTCGCGCGGAAGTTGAAGATGTGATAGGGCTTGATGCATCAGAAGCGGTCCTTGCATCTGCAAAAGCTGGAATTGGTATTGAAGAAATTCTAGAGCAAATTGTAGAAAAAGTACCGGCTCCTACTGGTGACCCGGATGCGCCACTTCAAGCGTTAATCTTTGACTCCGTTTACGATGCCTATAAAGGTGTTATTATTTCCATTCGTATTATAAATGGAACAGTTAAACCTGGGGATAAAATACGTATGATGGCAACAGGAGCTGAGTTTGAAGTAATTGAAGTTGGTGTTCATACGCCAAAGATATTACCTCAAGAAGAGCTGACTGTAGGAGATGTTGGCTACCTAACTGCGTCTATTAAAAACGTAGGGGATACACGTGTAGGGGATACGGTCACTTTTGCAAATCGACCTGCTGATGCGCCACTTGCTGGATATCGTAAGTTAAACCCAATGGTATATTGTGGTTTGTATCCAATTGATACGGCGAGATATAACGATCTACGTGAAGCATTAGAAAAATTAGAGCTGAACGATTCAGCCCTTCAATATGAACCTGAAACTTCTCAAGCATTAGGTTTTGGTTTCCGTTGTGGTTTCTTAGGTCTTCTTCACATGGAAATTATTCAAGAACGTATTGAACGTGAATTTAATATTGACTTAATTACAACAGCTCCTTCAGTAATTTATGACGTTCATTTAACTGATGGTGAAGTACTAAAAGTGGATAATCCTTCTATGATGCCTGATCCACAAAAAATTGAACGTGTTGAAGAGCCATATGTAAAAGCTACAATTATGGTGCCAAATGATTATGTTGGTGCTGTAATGGAGCTTTGCCAAATAAAACGTGGTAACTTTATGACAATGGATTATATTGATACAAGCCGTGTAAGTATCATTTATGAAATGCCACTATCTGAGATAGTGTACGACTTCTTTGATTATTTAAAATCAAGTACGAAAGGTTATGCATCATTTGATTATGAGTTAATTGGATACAAGCCATCTAAATTAGTAAAAATGGACATTCTCTTAAATGGTGAACAAGTGGATGCATTAAGCTTTATCGTGCATCGTGACTTTGCTTATGATCGAGGTAAAGTAATCGTTGAGAAATTAAAAGAGTTAATTCCACGTCAACAGTTTGAAGTGCCAATTCAAGCAGCAATTGGTCAAAAAATTGTTGCACGATCTACGATTAAAGCGATGCGTAAAAACGTTTTAGCGAAATGTTACGGTGGTGACATTTCTCGTAAACGTAAACTTCTTGATAAACAAAAAGAAGGTAAGAAACGTATGAAACAAGTTGGTTCTGTAGAAGTACCACAAGAAGCCTTTATGGCGGTACTTAAAATGGATGATAGTAATAAAAAATAAAAATCCTTATCTCATTTAAAGTTTAAGGGTTAAATAAGCTTACCAATAATAAATAGACTGCATCTTGATGAATTAACTCTAATCATTGAAGATGCAGTTTTTTCATATTTGAAATTTACTTGTCAAAAATTTGTGTATTGAAATCTGTTAAAAAAAGTATTATTGTGATAAAATGGATGGAAATTACAATAATATATTGAATTACCAATTATTATTGGATAATAATTCCAAAAGGGAAATATGACGAAATATCAATAGGTTAAACTGTTTTTAATTGCAACAACATTTTTATGAAATAAAAAATAGTGAAAAAAACGTTTAAATATTGCTCTTTAAGAATTACAATTCCGATAGTAAAATTTATCTATCAGCTTAAAACGAATTATATTTATTTGTTAATTATTGTTATTTATATCGAGTTAGCCTATTAGCTTCATATGAAGACAGTGAAGGAGATGTAATGATAGATGAATAATATAGTAGAAGTGACAATTCCGGAATGGTTTGAGTATGATGAATTAGTTGCACTAACTACAATCGTCAGTGAAGAGGATGCAACAGTAGGAGTTTTATTTGCTGGGGATAATTTAGATCAGCAAAAAGCCTATAAACCTATCGTAAGAATGTACTTGATAACATTACAAAATGGCAAGTACGAGTTTACAAAAGAGATGAGTTCACTTTCTTTTAATTCCAAAGAACATGCAATCAACTTTACTACAAAATTTTCAACTTATTCAGCAATTGAGTTATTTATTGATTTATATAAACAACAAATTGATATCGCTATTTAGTTGTTAAGAGGTCTGATAATTGTCAGATCTCTTTTTTAATGTTAAATATGAAATATCATAAAGGATACTACTTACTAGTTCAGTTAAATTGAATTTTTAATGTGAAATAGTACAATAGAGTGAAAACCAAAAAGAAAGAAGGGATTTTAAATGGCTCGAGGTGTTTACATACATATTCCTTTCTGTCATCAAATATGCAATTATTGTGATTTCAATAAAGTTTACTTTAAAAATCAACCAGTGGATGAATACATAGAAGCAGTTGCAAAGGAAATTGAGATGGCTGTTCGAAAATCACCCGAACAGTTTCAAAAGATTGAAACTGTTTATCTCGGTGGTGGTACGCCAACTGCACTTTCTGCAGAACAAATTTCAAAGCTCTTAGGGCACATCAATAGATTACTCCCTACCAAGCAACTAGTCGAATTTAGTTCTGAAGCGAATCCTGATGAATTATCAGTGGATAAGTTAGAGGCTTTAATCAATGGTGGTGTAAATAGATTAAGTATGGGTGTCCAATCTTTTGATCCAATTCTTTTAAAAAAAATTGGTCGCACCCATTCAAATGAACATGTATTTGAAACAATTAAGCAAGCAAAAAAAGTAGGCTTTGAAAATATAAGTATTGATTTAATGTATGGATTACCTGGCCAAACGATGGAACAGTGGGAAAGTACATTGCAGATGGCTTTAGAATTAGATATTCCACATTATTCTGCATATTCTTTAATCGTAGAACCAAAGACCATCTTTTACATTCAATACGCGAAAGGCAAATTGAATTTACCTACAGAAGATTTAGAAGCAGATATGTATGATTTGTTGATGCGTAGAATGGAAGAAAAAGAAAAAAAACAATATGAAATAAGTAATTTTGCGATAGATGGTCATATATCAACACATAATAAAATTTATTGGGATAATGATGAATATGCAGGTTTTGGTGCAGGTGCTCATGGGTACCTATCTGGAAATCGATATTCGAATCATGGGCCAATCAAGAAGTATATTGAAACAATTAAAAATAATGAACAACCTTTCCTTCATACACATGAAGTAACTAAGGAAGAAAAGTATGAAGAGCAGATGTTTTTAGGGTTAAGAAAAAATGAAGGAGTATATTTTAAGGAGTTTGAAAGTAAGTTAGGTATTTCAATGAAAGATATCTATGGGAAAGAGATTGATCAACTTGTTCAAGAAGGCTTATTGATTGAAGATGATAAAGGGGTAAGATTGAGTCGAAAGGGTCGCTTTGTTGGAAATGAAATATTTCAGCAATTTTTATTGGGAGAATAGAGCGATTCCGTTGACATCATATTAGAGATTTGATAATTTATTAATAGTATTAGCACTCCTTGTTAATGAGTGCTAACAGAGGTGATGACAATGTTAACGAATCGACAATTACAAATATTGCAAGTAATCGTTGATGATTTTGTTACTTCAGCTCAACCAGTAGGATCACGCCAAATTTCGAAGAAAGATTGGATTACATTTAGTCCTGCGACAATACGTAATGAAATGGCCGATCTTGAAGAATTAGGTTTTTTAGAAAAAACACATACTTCCTCAGGTCGAGTGCCTTCAGAGAAGGGTTATCGTTTTTACGTCGACCATTTATTACAACCTATAACGATGTCTGACCGAGAAATTGGCTTATTTCAATCTATTTTTCAAAATAAAATTGTAGAGATGGAACAAGTGATTCGTGAGTCTACCAACATTCTGTCTGATTTAACATCATATACTACGATTTTACTTGGACCTAATGTAAGTAAACATCGCGTTAAAAGATTTCAAATTGTTCCTTTGTCCGAACAGACTGCAGTTGCAATCATTGTTACGGATAATGGACATGTTGAGAATCGTACGATTACACTACCACAAGGCTTTGTTCCTTCGGATATTGAAAAAACGGTCAATATTCTTAACGAACGTCTGGTGGGGGTTTCATTATTAGAGCTACAAAGTAGACTTGAACTAGAAACGTTTAATGTATTACGTCAACATGTTAAAACAGCAGATTCTTTTATTCAATCATTAAGGAATATTACCGCTGTACAAAATGAAGGCAAAATTTATTTTGGTGGAAAAACTAACATGTTAAATCAGCCAGAGTTTCATGATTTAAACAAAGTAAGGGCACTTATGGAATTAATGGAAAAGGAAAGTCAAGTGATTTCATTATTCCATCCTGAGGATACAGGCATTCATATACGCATAGGTTCTGAAAATAACCATATCGCAATGGATGATTTAAGTGTCATAACAGCGTCATACTCTGTAGGGGATGACCAAGAAGGTGCTATCGCAATCATTGGTCCAAAACGAATGGATTACCAACGCGTTGTATCGTTGCTAGATTTGATGCGAAGTGGACTTTCACGTGCACTTTCAAATAAGGTAAATGATGGGCTATAAGGAGGAAACGTACGTGTCTGAAACGACAGAGAACAAAGAACAACTAGAAGAGCTAAATGCAGAAAAAAATGAAGAAGTAACAGAACAAGGAATTGAAGATACAGCGGAAACAACAACTGAACAATCAGAAAAGCATGCAGAAAATTCAGTTGAAGAGCAGCTAAATAATAAAATTTTAGAACTCGAAGCAAAACTTCAAGAAGAAGAGAGTCGCTACTTGCGATTACGAGCTGACTTCGATAATAGTCGACGCAGATCTCAATTAGATCGTGAAGCAGCTGAAAAATATCGAGCACAAAAATTGCTCACTGATCTTTTACCTGTTCTAGATAACTTAGAACGTGCTTTACAAGTCGAAGTAAGTTCAGATGACGCTGTTTCTTTATATAAAGGAATTGAAATGGTTTATAGAAAATTTATTGATGCAACAAAACAAGAAGGTTTAGAAGCAATTCCTGCAGAAGGTGAAGCTTTTGACCCGAATGTACACCAAGCGGTAATGCAAGAATCAGATTCTGAAAAAGAGTCCGGTATTGTATTAAAAGAGCTTCAAAAGGGCTATAAACTAAAAGACCGCGTGTTGCGACCATCTATGGTATCAGTAAACGAATAATCTTTTTTTCATATGTGAAAGACACAATTCTCGTGTTTTATATAATTAGGAGGCAAAATTTAAAATGAGCAAAATTATTGGTATTGACTTAGGTACAACAAACTCTTGTGTAGCAGTTTTAGAAGGCGGCGAACCAAAAGTAATCCCAAATCCAGAAGGTAACCGTACAACTCCTTCAGCTGTTTCATTCAAAAATGGTGAGAAACAAGTTGGGGAAGTGGCAAAACGTCAATCTATCACAAATCCAAATACAATTCTTTCAATTAAATCAAAAATGGGTACTTCTGAAAAAGTAACTGTTGAAGGAAAAGAATACACACCACAAGAAGTATCAGCGATGATTTTACAATATTTAAAAGGTTACGCTGAAGACTATTTAGGTGAAACAGTGACTAAAGCTGTAATTACAGTTCCTGCTTACTTTAACGATGCACAGCGTCAAGCAACTAAAGATGCTGGTAAAATTGCTGGTCTTGAAGTAGAACGTATTATTAACGAACCAACTGCAGCTGCACTTGCATATGGTTTAGATAAACAAGATCAAGATCAAAAGATTTTAGTATTTGACCTTGGTGGCGGTACTTTTGACGTTTCTATCCTTGAATTAGGGGACGGTGTATTCGAGGTACTTGCAACTGCTGGTGATAACAAGCTTGGTGGGGACGACTTCGACCAAAAAGTTATTGATTTCCTAGTAGAGGAATTCAAAAAAGAAAATGGTGTTGATTTATCAAAAGATAAAATGGCAATGCAACGTTTAAAAGATGCAGCTGAAAAAGCGAAAAAAGACTTATCAGGTGTAACATCTACTCAAATTTCATTACCATTCATCACTGCTGGAGCAGATGGTCCACTTCACTTAGAAGTGAATTTAACTCGTGCTAAATTCGATGAAATCACACGTGATTTAGTAGAACGTACTGTTATTCCAACTCGTCAAGCTCTTAAAGATGCTGGTCTTAATGCATCTGAATTAGACAAAGTAATTCTTGTTGGTGGTTCAACTCGTATTCCAGCAGTACAAGAAGCTGTGAAAAAAGAAACAAATCAAGAACCACACCGTGGAGTTAACCCTGATGAAGTAGTAGCAATGGGTGCAGCTGTTCAAGGTGGTGTATTAACAGGTGATGTAAAAGATATCGTATTACTTGACGTAACTCCATTATCACTTGGTATTGAAACAATGGGTGGTGTGTTCACTAAATTAATCGATCGTAACACAACAATTCCTACTTCAAAATCACAAACTTTCTCAACAGCTGCAGATAACCAACCTGCTGTAGATATTCATGTATTACAAGGTGAACGTCCAATGGCAGCTGATAATAAAACTTTAGGTCGTTTCCAATTAGCAGATATTCCACCAGCACCACGTGGTGTACCTCAAATCGAAGTAACATTCGATATTGATAAAAACGGTATCGTATCTGTAAAAGCAAAAGACTTAGGTACTCAAAAAGAACAAACAATTGTTATTCAATCTGATTCAGGATTAACTGACGAAGATATTGATCGTATGGTAAAAGAAGCTGAAGCAAATGCTGAAGCGGATGCTAAACGTAAAGAAGAAGCAGAACTTCGTAATGAAGCAGACCAATTAGTATTCCAAGTTGATAAAACAATTGCTGATCTTGGTGAACAAATTACTGAAGATGAGAAAAAATCAGTAGAAGATGCAAAAGAAGAATTGAAAAAAGCATTAGAAGCTGGTGAAATTGAAGGTATTAAATCTTCTAAAGAAAAACTAGAAGGTGTACTACAACCTTTAGTAATGAAAGTATATGAACAAGCGGCAGCTGCTGCACAAGCTGCACAAGGTGAAGCAGAAGCAGGTCCAGATAAAAAAGATGACGGCGTTGTAGATGCTGACTTTGAAGAAGTTAAAGACGATAAATAAGTCTTAAGTTATAAATGAAAGTAGAAAAAAGTCAAAGCCGAGTAAACGGACTTTGACTTTTTCATTGTAAATTGATAATCATTATAAAAAATTACTGAATAAAATTAAACTTCGTATACAGTATTATGCGAACATGTTAAAATATACGTTATGAAAAAGAGCGGAGTGTGACCGATGAGTAAACGCGATTACTATGAAGTGCTTGGCGTAAGTAAGAGTGCTAGCAAAGATGAAATAAAGAAAGCGTATCGCAAACTTTCAAAACAGTATCACCCAGATATTAATAAAGAACCGGGTGCCGATGAGAAATTTAAAGAGATTGCAGAAGCTTATGAAGTGTTAAGTGATGATACAAAACGTTCGCAATATGATCAGTTTGGTCATGAAGGGCCAAATCAAGGTGGATTTGGTGGTTTCGGAGGATCTGGATTTGGTGGATTTGAAGATATCTTCAGCTCATTCTTCGGTGGTGGTGGTCGCCGTTCTGATCCAAATGCACCAAGAAAAGGTGACGATCTTCAATACCGTATGAATATATCCTTTGAGGATGCCATTTTCGGTAAGCAAACGGAAATCGAAATCCCTAAAGAAGAAGCTTGTGATACATGTAATGGCTCAGGTGCAAAACCTGGAACAAGTGCAACAACTTGTACAACATGTAACGGTGCAGGTCAGGTCAACCAAGCTGTTGAAACTCCATTTGGTCGTATGGTAAACCGTCGTACATGTAATACTTGTCATGGTACAGGTAAAATTATTCCAGAAAAATGTACAAAATGTCACGGTACAGGTACAGTACAAAAACGTAAAAAAATCAAAGTTACCATTCCTGCAGGTGTAGATGATGGTCAACAATTACGTGTGTCTGGTCAAGGTGAACCAGGTATAAACGGGGGACCAGCTGGAGATTTATATATTGTCTTTAATGTGAAAAACCATGAATACTTCGAACGCGATGGCGATGATATTTATTATGAGCTAAAATTAACTTTCCCGCAGGCAGCTCTTGGTGATGAGATAGAAGTACCAACAGTTCATGGGAAAGTAAAGCTTAAAATTCCTGCTGGTACACAATCGGGTGCTCAATTCCGTATTAAAGATAAGGGTGTTAAAAACGTACATGGTTACGGAACAGGACATCAGTATGTAATTGTTAAAGTAATGACACCAACAAAACTAACAGAAAAACAAAAGCAACTACTACGAGACTTTGCTGAAATTAGTGGCGACATCCCAGAAGAACATGGTAGTTCATTATTTGACAAGATCAAAAAGACATTTAAAGGTGAATAAATAACATTTAAGCGTCTAGAATATTTAGACGCTTAAATGATGTGAACCTTGGAAACAAAATTTTAAAGGAGCTGATTGCAAGTGAAATGGACAGAATTGTCGATTTTAACAACAAACGAAGCAGTTGAAGCAATTTCAAATATTTATCACGAAGCTGGCGCAAGTGGTGTAGTCATTGAAGATTCAACAGAAATAGAAAAAGAAAGAATAGATCAATTTGGTGAAATTTATGATTTGGACCCAAACGATTTTCCGAAGAGTGGGGTAATTGTAAAAGCATATTTGCCGGTATCTAGTTTTTTAGCAGAGACTGTTGAAGAGATAAAACTTGCAATCGCGAACCTTAAAAATTTTGATATTAATTTGGGCGAAAATATTTTCTCAATGAGTGAAGTTCATGAAGAAGATTGGGCAACTGCATGGAAGCAATATTATCATCCAGTAAAAATTTCCGAACGATTCACAATTGTACCTACTTGGGAAGAGTATACGCCAGTCAATACGGACGAACTAATAATCGAACTTGATCCAGGTATGGCATTCGGAACAGGTACACATCCTACAACTGTAATGTGCTTACAAGCTTTAGAAAAGGTTGTAAATCAAGGAGATTCAGTTATAGATGTTGGAACAGGTTCTGGTGTTCTAGCAATTGCTGCAGCGATGCTAGGTGCTCAAAAAGTACATGCTCTTGATTTGGATCCAGTTGCAGTTAAATCAGCGTATGAAAATATTGTACATAACAAAGTACAACATATTACAGAAGTACATCAAGGAAATCTATTAGATACGGTTACGGGTCAAGCGGATGTAGTTGTAGCGAATATACTAGCGGAAATAATAATGACTTTCACTGATGATGCCTTTTCAATCGTAAAACCAGGTGGACTTTATGTAACTTCTGGTATCATAAACGCCAAAAAAGATGATGTAAAAAGTGCATTAGTAGCGTCAGGATTTATTATTGAAGAAGTGTTAATGATGGAAGATTGGGTAGCCATCATTGCGCGACGACCATAATGACAAAAGGAGTTGTCCCGATCTTATGGGGCAACTTTTTGTCATTTTATCGTTTTTAGGTATGTTATAAATACTAAATTTGAATAGTGTCTAGCATGGGTGCCGCTATTGCATTTGATTTGAAAGGACTTTTGGGGACAATGTGTGTCCCTTTGTCGATTTCTAAGCTGACTTGGCACCTTCTGCTTTTCTTTATAAAAAATGGAGGTACATAATGCAACGATATTTTGTACAACAACCCTTTAATGAGATGAATGAAGTAACAATTACAGGAGATAATGCTCGCCATATCTCTAAAGTTATGCGTATGGAAATCGGTGATCAAATTGTTGTTGTTCACACAGATATAGCTTATGTTTGTGAAATTGTTTCACTTGGTCAAGAAATTGTTGTAAAACAAACAGGTAATACGATCCCCTCTCCTGAAATGCCAGTAAAAGTAGATATTGCCTGCGGATTACCAAAAGGGGATAAGCTTGAACTTATAACCCAAAAAGGGACAGAACTTGGCATGCATGCCTTAATTCCATTTAGCGCAGAACGATCAATTGTGAAATGGGACGATAAAAAAGGAGAGAAAAAAACGGAACGATTACAAAAAATTGCTCAAGAAGCTGCTGAGCAATCTCATCGGACTCATGTTCCTGCAATTATTAATCCGATATCCTTTAAACAACTAGTTAACCTTGTTTCTTCTTATGATGCAGTATTTATTGCAGATGAAGAGGATGCTAAGAAAGAAAAACGTACAAGATTTGCAGATAAACTTAAAAAAGTGTATGATTATGAATCGAAGTCAATTTTATTAATTTTCGGTCCTGAAGGTGGTATTTCCAGAAACGAAGCAAAAAGCTTATTAGAAGCTGGAGCAGAAACAATGTCTCTAGGACCAAGAATACTACGGGCAGAAACAGCACCATTATATGCGCTTTCTGCTATATCATATGAATTTGAATGAAAGAAAGAGGTGTTAGCCAGTGTCAAAGGTGGCTTTTCATACTTTAGGTTGTAAAGTAAACCATTACGAAACAGAAAGTATTTGGCAGCTTTTTAAAGAACAAGGTTATGAACGTACTGACTTTGAAAAACAGGCAGACGTTTATGTTATAAATACATGTACTGTAACAAATACAGGAGATAAAAAATCTCGCCAAGTGATACGACGCGCGGTTAGACAAAATCCGGATGCAGTAATATGCGTAACAGGTTGTTATGCTCAAACATCCCCAGCAGAAATCATGGCTATTCCAGGCGTAGATATTGTAGTAGGGACGCAAGATCGTCAAAAAATGTTAGGCTATATCGAACAATATAAAGTAGAGCGACAACCAATTAATGCGGTAGGTAATATTATGAAAAATCGCGTTTATGAAGAATTAGACGTGCCATATTTTACAGACCGTACACGCGCATCTTTAAAAATTCAAGAAGGATGTAACAACTTCTGTACATTTTGTATTATTCCATGGGCTCGTGGTTTAATGCGTTCTCGTGACCCACAAGAAGTAATTCGCCAAGCTCAACAATTAGTGGATGCAGGATATCTTGAAATCGTATTAACAGGTATCCATACAGGTGGATATGGACAAGATTTCAAAGATTATAACTTAGCTCAACTACTTCGTGACATAGAAGAAAATGTGAAAGGGTTAAAACGATTACGTATTTCTTCTATTGAAGCTTCTCAGTTAACGGATGAAGTGATAGAAGTTCTAAAAAACTCAAATATCGTTGTTCGACACTTACACATTCCAATCCAATCGGGATCAGATACAGTTTTAAAACGTATGCGTCGTAAATACACAATGGAGTTCTTCGCAGAACGTCTAGAACGTTTAAATGAAGCTCTACCAGACTTAGCAATTACATCGGATGTCATCGTTGGGTTCCCAGGTGAAACAGAAGAAGAATTTATGGAAACGTATAACTTCATCGCAAAACATAAATTTGCAGAATTACATGTATTCCCGTATTCAAAACGAACTGGTACACCTGCAGCAAGAATGGAAGATCAGGTTGATGAAGAGATTAAAAATGAACGTGTACATCGTTTATTAACATTAAACGACCAATTAGCAAAAGAATATGCTTCTCGTTTTGAAGGAGAAGTTCTAGAAGTTATTCCGGAAGAACATTACAAAGAGTCTGAACAAGAAAATCTAATTGTAGGGTATACTGACAACTACTTACGCGTCGTATTTGAAGGATCAGATGAAATGATTGGTAAACTTGTAAAAGTTAAATTACAAAAAGTAGGTTACCCATATTCTGAAGGTCAATTTGTACGTATTTTAGAAGAACAAGTTCAATAGCACTTTAGATTAACGACAATACTGTCTCTAGTATTGTCGTTTTTTATCTATGAAAAATAATTCTTATAAGTATATGTATAAATTTAACAAGCTTTCAAACGAATAAAAAAAAGATAGTAAGGGAAAGTAACATGTAAACATTAATTGTTTCAAATTATCTGCCATTTCACATTAATTTACTTTAATGGTATTATGGGAGAGGTACGTACAACTTATGAAAAAGGAGTAGTTTTATGACTCAAAATTACGCTGCAATGATCGATCACACTTTATTAAAAGCTGAGGCAACTAAAAATCAAATTGAAAAAATCTGTGAAGAAGCACTAAAATATCAATTTGCTTCTGTATGTGTTAATCCAACTTGGGTAAAAAGCGCAAGTCAATTACTTGCGGGTTCAAATGTTAAGGTGTGTACGGTAATCGGTTTTCCTTTAGGAGCAACAACACCCCAAGTGAAAGCATTTGAAACTACAAATGCCATTGAAAATGGTGCTGGCGAAATTGATATGGTCATCAATATTGGGGCACTAAAAGATGGTAACTACGATTTAGTACTTGAAGATATTAAAGCTGTTGTTACTGCTGCAAATGGGACATTAGTAAAAGTAATTATTGAAACTTGCCTATTAACTGATGAAGAAAAAGTAAAAGCTTGTGAATTATCTGTAGAAGCAGGAGCTGACTTCGTAAAAACATCAACTGGATTTTCTACTGGAGGTGCAACAGCTGGAGACGTAGCACTTATGAGAAAAACAGTTGGACCAGAAATAGGGGTAAAAGCTTCAGGTGGTGTAAGAAGCCTAGAAGATATGCAAAAAATGATTGAAGCTGGGGCAACTCGTATTGGAGCAAGTTCTGGTGTAGCGATAATGAATGGATTAATTTCAGATTCTAATTATTAATTTTTATAAATACTATTGACGATGTTTGTACAATACGATATAATTCTTTAGTACACAACTAACATATGTTGATTGTGTATTGACGTGTGTTCGGAGGGAGGGAAAGAGAGATGTCAAAAACTGTCGTTAGAAAAAACGAATCGCTTGAAGAT
>Ga0182745_1000435_pt1 | contig 47336 bp, 44 predicted proteins | sample eDN3rd30CKraftBY_FD_128523 | JGI IMG/M metagenome (GOLD analysis project Ga0182745, IMG submission 128523) | Enriched backyard soil microbial communities from Emeryville, California, USA - eDNA 3rd pass 30_C Kraft BY (version 2) (version 2) | ecosystem: Environmental > Terrestrial > Soil >...
CTGGTGCAAGGTGATGCGCCGCGTGAAGTTCTGCTCAAGCGCTTTCGCGAGTACGGCAACGCAGTGCTGTTAGGCACCAGCAGCTTCTGGGAAGGCGTGGACGTCAAAGGTGCGGCCTTGTCGGTGGTCGTCATCGACAAGCTGCCGTTTGCCGTGCCGGACGATCCGGTGCTCAAAGCGCGGCTCGCCGCGATCGAGCGGCGCGGCGGCAATGCATTCTTCGAAGAGCAGGTGCCGCAAGCGGTGATCGCGTTGAAGCAGGGTGTCGGACGGCTGATCCGTGATCGTGACGATTTCGGCGTCATCATGCTTTGCGATCAGCGTGTGCGTACGCGGCCGTACGGGCGGATCTTCCTCAAGAGCCTGCCGCCCATGCCGGTCACGAGCCGGCCCGAAGATGTCATCCAGTTTCTGCAAACACGCCTGGCGGCCATCGGCTTGCTGCCGCAGCCGTCGGAGTCGGAGTCGGAGTCGGAGTCGGTGAGAGTGAGCGCCCCATGAAGGTACTGGCGATCGATACGGCGACCGAGCGCTGCTCCGTCGCATTGCGAATGGACGGGCAGGTCATCGAGCGCTCGCTCGATACGGCCCGCGGCCATGCGGATACGGTCTTGCCGATGATCGAAACCGTGCTGGGCGAGGCCGGGATCGCGCTGCGCGATGTGGACGGCATCGCCTACGGGCGGGGGCCGGGCGCGTTCACGGGTGTGCGAATTGCGATCGGAGTGGTCCAGGGGCTGGCGTTCGGCGCCGATCTGCCCACCGTGGGGGTTTCGGATCTTGCCGCCGTCGCGCAGCAGATTGCCCGGCCGGCCGACAGAATTCTGGTGTGCATGGATGCGAGGATGAATGAAGTCTATTGGACGACATTCATATGTAATGCGCACGACGGACTGGTTTCCGCCAGCAGCATCGAGCAAGTCACGCCTCCCGAGGCCGTGGACGTTGCTGCGTCCGCCTTCGATGTGGCGGCGGGAACGGGGTTCGCGGCTTATCCGCAGCTTCGTTCGAGGTTCGGAACTTTGATGGTGCATGACAGCGTACTGCCGCGCGCCGCGGAAGTCGCGCTGCTAGGTGAGGCAGAGCTGCGAGCCGGCAATGGCCGTCCGGCAGCGCAGGCGCAGCCGGTTTACCTGCGCGACCGGGTGGCGGTGGCGAAGCGGTAATGTGACAGCGGTTTTCGGTATTTGCCGCAAGCATCGCTGGCTTCATCGAACTGTAATAATCCGTTGCTGTAATGCGCCGGACATCACCATCTCCTTGAATAATCTGAGTTCATGGCCGCCAGACAAATTCTGATCGTGGAAGACGAGCGCCCCATCCGGGAAATGATTGCATTTGGATTGCGGCGCAGCGGCTTCGACGTGCGTGAAGCCGCGGATGTGAGTGCCGCGCGCGCCAGCATCGCTGATCGGCGTCCGGATCTGGTGCTGGTGGATTGGATGCTGCCCGAAATGAGTGGCCTGGAGCTGACGCGTGCACTCAAGCGCGACAAGGAAACCCAGGAAGTGCCGGTCATCATGCTGACGGCGCGCGCCGAAGAGCAGGACAAGGTCATGGGCCTGGACAGTGGTGCCGACGACTATGTCACCAAGCCGTTCTCGCCACGCGAGCTGTTGGCTCGCATCAATGCGGTGCTGCGCCGCTCGGCCAACGGCGGCGGCGAGGAAGTGATCGAAGCCGAGGGTCTGGTGCTCGACGCCGCCAGCCATCGCGTCACGGTGGGCGATCGCACCGTGCAGCTGGGTCCCACCGAATATCGACTGCTGTCGTTTTTCATGACGCATGCCGAACGGGTGTACAGTCGCACCCAGCTACTGGATCGAGTGTGGGGCGGCAATGTTTATGTGGAGGAGCGCACGGTCGACGTGCATATCCGTCGGCTGCGCAAGGCGCTCGAAGCGTTCAGCTACGATCGCTTCATCCAGACGGTACGCGGCTCAGGCTACCGGTTCTCGACACGCGCGGAGTAGGGCGTGAAGTTGCTCAGCGGCATCTCGCCCGCTGGTTGGAAGGCCGTCACGCGGCTTGCCATCGTCATGACCCTGACGCTGCTCGTCGGACTGGCGTTCGGCGTGGCGCAGACGTTCGCCGTGGTGCTGGCGATCTATCTGTTCATCCAGATCTGGAACCTGCTGCGGCTGGATCGCTGGCTGCGGCGCCGGCGCATGGAGATGCCGCCGGACATCAACGGCCCGTGGGGCGAAGTGATCGCCATCATCGACCGGCTGTATCGCCGCAAGCAGTATCACAAGGCGCAGGTGACCGGCCTGATGCGCGAGTTCCGGCGCCTCACCAGCGCCATGCCCGAAGGTGCGGTGCTGCTCGGACCCGAGCATGAAATTCTCTGGTTCAACCGCCGCGCCGGCGACTGGCTCAGCCTGCATCGCAAGCGCGACTTCGGCATTCGCATCGAGAACCTGGTGCGGCATCCCGGTTTCGTCGAGTACCTGAAGACCGGCCGCCCGACCGAGGGCGTGGTGGTCTACGAGCCCGGCGAGAACGGGCGCTGGCTGTCGTTCACCATCGTCAGAACCGGCGGCGAACAACGCCAGCTGCTCATCGTGCGCGACGTCAGTCGCGAGATGCGCATCGAATCCATGCGCAAGGATTTCGTCGCCAACGCCTCGCACGAGCTGCGTTCGCCGCTGACAGTGATCTGCGGCTATCTCGATGCGCTGGCCGACGACCAGAAGCTGGACCCCACCTGGAGCTCGCCGGTGCTGGAGATGCGCCGGCAGGCCGATCGCATGGGCAGCATCATCAACGGCCTGCTGGAATTGTCGAAGCTGGAGTCCGGCGAGCGGCGCCAGCCGGAGCAGCCGCTCGACATCGGCGGCATGCTGGCGCTGCTGCGCCGTGAAGCGGCTTCGCTGGAACAGCGGCCACGCCAGGTCGCTCTGCGACTGGACAGCAAGGACTGGCTGCTCGGCGCCGAGAACGAGATCCACTCCATCCTTGCCAATCTGCTGTCGAATGCCGTGAAGTACACGCCGGCCGACGGCGAGATCGAGCTGCGCTGGTGGACCGATCGCAGCGGTGCGCACGTTTCCGTGCGCGACACTGGAATGGGCATTGCGCCCGAGCACATCCCGCGGCTCACCGAGCGTTTCTATCGGGTCGATTCGGGGCGCTCGCGCGACATGGGCGGCTCGGGACTGGGGCTCGCCATCGTCAAGCATTCGCTGCAGCGGCATGACGGCACGTTGACCGTCGAGAGCGTGGAAGGCCGCGGCAGCACTTTCACCTGTCACTTTCCCGCGCATCGCATCGTGCCGCGGCCCGATACGGCGCGCGATGAGCACGCAGCGGATCGCGCAGCGCAAGTCTGAGCGGCGTTCGCCGCCTTTTCGTCATCTGTCCGTAACAGCTTCGCCATCCGGCGAAATCACGCTTTCACTGCAATCTTTCTGTAACAAGCTCTCCGTATAACGTGCGCACGACGGTAGCGCCGCGAGGTCGCAACGAGCACCGATGCTTGTTCAACGGCGCTCTTTCGTCGTGAGTTCGTACAACCAAAGAGACTGGAGAGTTACCGTGAAGAACATGCTGATTGCCGCTGCCGTTACAGCGGCGCTGTATCTGCCTGCAGGTGCATTCGCCGCCAACAGCCCGGACGATCTGGCACAGATCCGCGAGCAGCTGCGAGGGCTGGTGCAGCGTGTCGACAAGCTCGAGCAGGAGAACTCCGCGCTCAAGGTGGAGAACGAACAGCTCAAGTCGGAAGGCGACTACCTCAAGGCGGAGACCAAGGGCCTGCGCAAGGACACCGCGGCGCTGCAGTCGGATACCGCGAAAGTGCAGGGCACCGACTGGGCCAGCCGCATCGTCGCCAAGGGCGACCTGCGCTATCGCCACGAGCAGATCTCCGATCCGACCCGTCGCACCGGTCCCGGCTTCGACGAAGACCAGACGCGTCAGCGCGTGCGCGCACGACTGGGCTTCGATGCCAAGGTCACCGACAACATCATGGTCGGCCTGCAGGTGGCCACCGGCGGCGACGATCCGCGTTCCTCCAATCAGACGCTCGGCGGCGTCAGCTCGCGCAAGTCGATCGGTTTCGATCTGGCCTATTTCGACTGGAAGTTCAACGACTGGGGCCACCTGGTCGGCGGCAAGATGAAGTATCCGTTCGTACGTCCCGGCCAGAGCCTGTTCTACGACGGCGACATCAATCCCGAAGGCCTGGCGGTCACGTTCAACCACGGCATGTTCTTCGGCAGCGCCTACGGCTTCTGGATCGACGAGCGCAACAACGTGGCGCCCGCTTCGGCCACCGGCGCCACCAGCTGCATCGCGACCAGCGGTCGTTGCAGCGATGACGTGTACGTCTTCGGCGGCCAGTTCGGCGCGCGTGTGCCGCTCGGCGGCTCGACCCTGGTGGCCGGCATCGGCTACTCGGATCTGCAGAACGGGCAGGGCCAGCGGCCGTTCTACAACAACGATCCGAACGGCAACAGCCTGACCGCCGGCGGCACCCTGGGCGGCCTGAGGTACGACTTCAACGTGATCGAAGGCTTCGTGGAGTACAACACCCAGCTCGGCGCGCTGCCGCTGCAGTTGTGGGCGAACTACGCCCAGAACCAGGACCCGGACGATCTGAACCAGGCCTGGACCGCCGGCGTGCTGTTCGGCAAGGCGAGCAATGCCCGCACCTGGGAGCTGGGTTTCGCCTACGAGGTGCTGGAGAAGGACGCCATCTTCGGCCAGTTCGTCGACTCGGACTTCAACAACGGCGTGACGGATGGCCAGGGTTGGCTGTTCCGCGCTGCTTACGCGCCGCAGAAGAATTGGTCGGTCAACACCACCTACTTTCTGAACGAGCGCAACCTGGACGTGGCCAACGCGACTTTCGGCAAGAAGACCGACTACGACCGGCTGCAGGTCGATTTCAACGTGAAGTTCTGAAAGGTGGCCGCGCTCGCGCAGCAGCAATCGAGAGCCGGCGCGTGCGCGCGCCGGCTCTCTTACGTTTGAAACCGTACGCGTCTACACTCCATACGCCTCGTTCCCAAGCACCTGCCGGCGAATGTCCATGGAAAAGTCAGATCTCTCGCATCACATCCTGAGCCGCTTCAACGACGACCTGGAGCGCGTGCGCACCAACGTGCTGCAGATGGGCGGCCTGGTCGAGGAGCAGCTGAAGCTGGCGGTGGAGGCACTGGTGGAAGGTGACAGCCGCCTGGGCGAGCAGGTGGCGCACGGCGACGTCAAGGTCAACGCCATGGAAGTGGCGATCGACGACGACTGCAGCCGGATCCTGGCGACGCGCAGCCCGGCTGCCTCCGACCTGCGCCTGATCGTGGCCATCATCAAGACCATCACCGACCTGGAGCGCATCGGCGATGAAGCCGAGAAGATCGGCTACATCGGCTCGCGGCTGGCCGCCGTGGAGCGCCCGGCGGACCGCTACCGGGAGCTCAAGCACCTGGGCCGCATCGTCGGCGACATGGTGCATGAAGCGCTCGATGCGTTTGCCCGCATGGACGCCGAGGCCGCGGTGACGGTCGCCAAGAAGGACCGGCTGGTCGACGAGGAATACGAGGCGATCCAGCGCCAGTGCATCACGTTCATGATGGAAGATCCCCGGACCATTCGCCGCGCGCTCGATGTGCTGTGGGTGGCGCGGGCGCTGGAGCGCATCGGCGATCACGCCAAGAACGTCTGCGAGTACGTGGTCTACATGGCGTACGGCAAGGACATCCGCCATCTCTCGCTGGACGAGGTCGAAGACCACCTGAAGGCACGCGCGGCGCGGATGGCCGGAACCGAAGGCGGCGTCGGTTGATTCTCGACCCGGCTCATTCCCGCTACACTGCCGGGCATGACAGCACTTCCGATCAGCCGCCGACTCGCTAACGGGCTCGGCTTTCTCGCGTGCGCCGCCCTGATGGGCTATGCGCTGTATGCACAGTACGTCCTGGGGCTCGAGCCCTGTCCGTTGTGCATTTTCCAGCGGGTGGCCGTGATCGCGCTGGGCGTGCTGTTCCTGATTGCCGCGATCCACGATCCCGGCCGCGGCGGCGCTCGCGTCTATGCCGTCTTACTGGCGCTGGCCGCGCTGGCCGGCATCCTCGTTTCCTCGCGCCACATCTGGATCCAGGCGCAGCCACCCGGCACTGTCGCGGCTTGCGGCGCGGGGCTGGACTACATGCTGGACATCATGCCGGTCACCGATGTCATCACCAAGGTGCTGACCGGCTCGGGTGAATGCGGCAAGGTCGATTGGCGGCTGCTGGGCCTGTCGATGCCCTGGTGGGTGCTGATCTCGCTGGGCGTACTGGCCGCGTGGGCCATTGCCGCGAATGTGTTCGGTCGGGGCGCTAGCCGGGCCGACACGCTTTCTTTCGCGCAACGCAGGCGCTAAACAATCCCACGCCGCTTTTCTTGTGCCCTCTGTCAGGCAGAGGGCTGGGGTGAGGGTCAGCCAGTGTCACGGCCGGTTGAATCTTTCGGCCGCGGTCCCCCTCACCCGCGCGGCCTCTCCCACGAGGGGAGAGGTGAAGAACGTCATCACGCAGTCCCGTCTTCTTGCCCTCTCCAGCGGGAGGGTATTACGCCAGCAGTAGCTCCATCACTCGCTCGTACGTCGCTGAAATCACGTCCACGTCGGCGACGCGCACGCATTCATTGACCTTGTGGATGGTGGCATTGAGGACACCCAGCTCCACCACCTGCGCGCCGGTGGGTGCGATGAAGCGGCCATCGGAAGTGCCGCCGGTGGTGGACATCACCGGCGTGCGGCCGGTCTTTTCCTGTACAGCCCGTTGCACAGCATTGGACAGCGTGCCGGGCGCGGTGAAGAAGGGCAGGCCGGACACGAACCACTCCAGGGTGTAGTTCACCTTGTGGCGGTCGAGGATGCCGGTGATGGTCTGCTGCAGTTTCTCTACCGTCTGCTCGGTCGAGAAGCGGAGGTTGAAGCGCGCCTTCAGATCGCCGGGGATGACGTTGGGTGCGCCGGTGCCCGCGTTGACGTTCGAGATCTGGAACGTGGTGGGCTGGAAGAATTCGTTGCCGTTGTCCCAGACGCGCGCCGCCAGCTCCGCCAGTGCGGGCGCGACCGAGTGTACGGGGTTGTCCGCCAGGTGCGGGTAGGCGACGTGGCCCTGGATGCCGTGTACCGTGAGCTTGCCCGAGAGCGAGCCGCGACGGCCGATCTTGATCATGTCGCCGAGGGCTTCGGTGCTGGTGGGTTCGCCGACCACGCACCAGTCGATTTTCTCGTTGCGCGCTTCCAGCACTTCCATGACCCGGCGGGTGCCGTCCACTGACGGGCCTTCTTCGTCGCTGGTCAGCAGGAACGCGAGCGTGCCGGTGTGCTGCGGATGCCGGGCGATGAAGCGCTCGGTCGCGGTGATCATCGCCGCCAGCCCGCTCTTCATGTCCGCGGCGCCGCGGCCGTAGAGAATGCCGTCCTTGATCACCGGCTCGAACGGATCGGTGTGCCATTCCTCGCGCGGGCCGGTCGGCACCACGTCGGTGTGGCCGGCGAAGCACAGCACCGGTCCGCAGTCGCCGTGGCGCGCCCAGATGTTCTCCACCGGGCCGAAGGCCAGCCGCTCCACCTTGAAGCCCAGCGCCGTCAGGCGCTGCGTAATGATTTCCAGGCAGCCCTGATCCTCGGGACTCACCGAGGGGCGGCGGATCAGCTCCTGGGTCAGTGCCAGCGTGGCGGAGGCGGCGTCGGCCTTGGCGGAAATATGGCTGCTCATTGCGCGGGGCGGCTCCTGGAGGAGGTAAATCGGCAGGGCGCGGACTTATAGCGAACGTGCGCCGCAGCGGCAAGGGTGCACTGTGACGGCTGTGTTGCAGTTCATGTCGCGTCCGGGGCTTCCCCCCCTGTGCGCAGGCGCAGGAATTTGCGCGTCACAAAGCTCTCGTGCGTGTAACACGACTGTCATCGAAGGCCGGCAGACTTGCCGCCCATCGAGGAGTGGGGCGAGTTATCCGGCGGCCGCGCCCCGGCCAGTGGTTACCTGACAAGAGGTTCATATCCATGAAGTTGTGGCACAAATTGGGCGCATCGATGATGCTGGGTGGGCTTGCTGCGGTGGCCACTCCGCACCTGGCGCAGGCGCAGAGCGTCATCAAGATCGACGGCTCCAGCACCGTGTTTCCGATCGCCGAAGCGGTGGCCGAGGAGTTCCAGATCGCCAAGCGCGGCAAGGTGCGCGTCACGGTCGGCATTGCCGGCACCGGCGGCGGCTTCAAGCGCTTCTGCCGCGGCGAGACCGACATCTCCAACGCCTCGCGTCCCATCCTCAAGGAGGAGATGGAAGCCTGCCGCGCAGCCGGCATCAAGTACATGGAGCTGCCGGTGGCGTTCGACGCGCTGACCGTCGTGGTCAACCCGCAGAACACCTGGGTCAAGTCGCTGACCATCGACGATCTCAAGAAGATGTGGGAGCCGGGCGCGCAGGGTCGCGTCACCAAGTGGAGCCAGGTGCGTCCGGAATGGCCGGCGCAGAACCTGATGCTGTTCGGTCCCGGTGCCGATTCCGGCACCTTCGACTACTTCACCGAAGCGGTGAACGGCAAGGCCAAGGCCAGCCGCGGCGACTTCACCGCCAGCGAAGACGACAACGTGCTGGTGCAGGGTGTGGAGAACAACAAGAACGCGCTCGGCTATTTCGGCTTCGCGTACTACGTGGCGCACAAGGACAAGATGCGCGCGGTGGAGATCGACAACGGCAAGGGCAAGACCGTGGCGCCAAGCCTGGAAGCCGTGATCGACGGCAGCTATCAGCCGCTGTCGCGCCCGCTGTTCATTTACGTTCGCGACACCGCGGCGCAGCGTCCCGAAGTCAAGGAGTTCATCAACTTCTACCTGACCGACGGCGCGGCGCTGGCGAAGGAAGTGGGTTACGTGCCGCTGCCGGCGCAGGCCTACCAGACGGCCCTGCAGCACTTCGAGCAGAGCAAGCTGGGCACGGTGTTCGGCGGTGTGCCGGAAGTCGGCGTGACCATCGAGAACCTGCTGGCGCGCGAGGGCAAGCTCTGACGCCCAAGCGAGCTGCCGGCTCGCCCCGGATCGAGCGGGGCGGGCTTCCCCTTAAGGGAAGTGCCGTCCCGCCACCGCGAAGAAAGCGGCAAGTCAGCAGCAGCCACCATGAAATTCCAGCGGGCCCGGCAGCAAGGCCCGTGTTCTTCGTCGATCGCCGCGGCGCGTCCCGCAAACAGGGGCCAGCAGCGCTTTGCAAGGTCGACGCGGCAGGGGTGAGACATTACAGTTGCGCCCCGCAACCTGCGGACAGGATCGGATTGAAAGGTTCGCCACATTGAGTCAGACAATTGCCAGTACCGGCCTGTCGCCCAATGCCTTGCGCTATCGCAAGGCCCGCGATCGGATCGTGGAATTCTTTCTGCTGGCGGCGGGGCTGGTGGCGGTGTTCACCACGCTGGCCATCGTGGCCATCCTGGTGTACGAGTCCAGCGCCTTCTTCCAGCACGTGTCGCTGAAGGACTTCCTCACCGACACCATGTGGACGCCGCTGTTCGCGGACGCGCACTACGGAATCCTGCCGCTGGTGGCCGGCACGCTCACCACCACCATCGTGGCGCTACTGGTGGCGGTGCCGCTCGGCACCACCATCGCGATCTACCTGAGCGAGTTCGCGCCGCATCATGTGCGTGAGACGGTCAAGCCCATCCTGGAGCTGCTGGGCGCAGTGCCGACCGTGGTGTATGGCTATTTCGCATTGACCATGGTGACCCCGGCGCTGCAGCTGCTGATGCCGGAGCTGCCCGGCTTCAACATGCTGAGCGCAGGCCTGGTAATCGGATTGATGATCGTCCCTTACGTCAGCTCGGTGAGCGAAGACGCGATGCGCGCCGTGCCGCGCTACATGCGCGAAGGTTCCTATGCGATGGGCGCGACGCGATTGCAGACGGCACTGCGGGTCGTGGTGCCCGGTGCGTTCTCCGGTCTGGCCGCCGCTTTCATTCTCGGCATCTCGCGCGCCGTCGGCGAGACCATGGTGGTGGCCATTGCCGCCGGTATGCAGCCCAACCTGACGTTCGATCCGCGCGAGCCGGCAGCGACCATCACTGCCTACATCGTGCAGGTGAGCCTGGGCGATCTGCCTCACGGCAGCATCGGCTACCAGAGCATTTTCGCCGCGGGCCTGGTGCTGATGCTGATTACGCTGATCTTCAACGTGGTCGGCTTCTCGCTGACCCGCCGCTTCCGTGAGGCCTACTGATGAGTTCCGCCCACACTGCGTCGTACCGCAACGTCGACGCGCTGCGCGCCGGACTGTCGCGTCGCAAAACACTCGATCAGCTCTTCGTGATCGTCGGCCTGATCGTCATGCTGGCGTGCCTGATGGTGCTGGCAGTGCTGTTCATCGATCTGGTGCGCGACGGCGCGCCGCGCTTCAGCCTGGATTTCTTCACCCACTTTGCCTCGCGCAATGCCGAGCGCGCCGGCATCCTGGCGGCGTGGGTCGGCACTTCGCTGGTGATGCTGGTGACGGCCCTGTGCGCCGTGCCGGTCGGCGTCGCTGCCGCCATCTACCTGGAAGAGTACGCGCCGAAGAACTGGTTCACGGCCATCATCGAGATCAACGTCACCAACCTGGCGGGCGTGCCTTCCATCGTTTACGGCCTGCTCGCGCTCGGCCTGTTCGTCTACCAGTTCGATCTGGGGCAGAGCATCGCGGCGGCTGGTCTGACGCTGGCGCTGCTGATTCTGCCGATCGTGATCGTGGCCACGCGCGAGGCGATCCGTTCGGTGCCGAAATCGATCCGTGAGGCTGCTTACGGCCTGGGTGCGACGCGCTGGGAAGTGACCAAGGATCACGTGCTGCCGTATTCCACCGGCGGTGTGCTGACCGGCATGATTCTCGGCCTGTCGCGCGCCATCGGCGAGACCGCGCCCATCATCACCATCGGCGCGCTCAGCTTCATCGCGTTTCTGCCGCAGTCGCCCTTTACCGGCGAGTTCCCCTTCATCTCGTTCCAGTGGCTGCGCGATCCGTTCACCGTCATGCCGATCCAGATGTTCAACTGGGTGTCGCGTCCGGACCAGGCGTTCCAGGCCAATGCCGCCGCCGCCGGCGCCATCCTGCTGGCCATGACACTGGTGATGAACGGGATCGCCATCTGGATCCGTTACCGCTTCCGCAAGAAGATCAACTGGTGAGGCGGGGCGAGAGGACACAACCGATGCAAACGTCGACCGAATCCGCTGCCGCGGCCAATACCGCCAGAGCCGCAAAATCCGCGCAGGAGACTGCCTTGCCGAACGAGCCTTCAGGGCGTACCACGCCGGATGCCAAGCCGGGAACGCCGAAAATCTCGGTCACGGTGGACGACACCCGCAAGGCGCGCGCGCTCAGCGTCAAGGCGGCCGTGGACAAACTCAATTTCTATTACGGTCAGCATCGCGCGCTCAAGGATCTGACCATTCCGATCGCCGACAAGCAGGTGACGGCGCTGATCGGCCCGTCGGGCTGCGGCAAGAGCACCTTCCTGCGCTGCTTCAATCGCATGCACGACTTGCAGCCGGACACTCGTTACGAGGGCAGCATCACGCTGCATCCGGACAATCTGAACCTGGTCGGCGCGGGCGTGGATCCCATCGAAGTGCGCATGCGCATCGGCATGGTGTTCCAGAAGCCGAATCCGTTCCCCAAATCCATCTTCGAGAACGTGGCCTACGGTCTGCGGCTGCGCGGCGTGCGCAATCGCGCCACGCTGGCCGAGGAAGTGGAGAAGGCGCTGCGTGGCTCGGCGTTGTGGGACGAGGTGAAGGATCGTTTGGCGGACTCCGCGCTGGCGCTGTCGGGCGGCCAGATGCAGCGTCTGTGCATCGCGCGCGCACTGGCGACGACGCCGGAAATCCTGCTGTTCGACGAGCCCACCTCGGCGCTGGACCCGATCGCCACGGCCAAGATCGAAGAACTGATCTCCACGCTGCGCGACCAGGTCACGGTGCTGATCGTGACTCACAACATGCAGCAGGCCGCGCGCGTCTCGGACTACACCGCCTTCATGTACCTGGGCGAGCTGATCGAGTTCGACGAGGCCGCCAAGATCTTCACCAACCCGAGCAAGAAGGCCACGGAAGACTACATTACGGGCCGTTACGGCTGAGGAAACGGTGATCAGCCGTGTCCACACTCGCGCCGTCCGATCCGACTGAGGGGCATACCGCCAGAGCCTTCGACGCTGCGCTGGCCGAACTGCGCCTGCAGGTCGTGGCCATGGGCGGGCTGGCTATCGACCAGGTCTCGACCGCGATCCGCGCGCTGCTGGAAGGCGACGATGCGCTGGCGCAGACGGTGCTTTCGCGCGAGTCGCGCATCAACGAGCTGGAACGCACCGTCGACCGCGAGGCCTTTCGCGTCATCGCCCTGCATCAGCCCGTGGCCAACGATCTGCGAATGGCGAAAGCGGTCTCGCGCATCACCGTGGAGCTGGAACGGGTAGGGGATGAGGCCAAGAAGATTGCCCGTTTCGCCGGCAGGCTGGCGCAGGGCGAGCCACAAGGGCCGGTGAGGGCGGTGGCGCGCTATCTGCGCCACATGGCTGAACTCACCACGAGCATGCTGCGCGAGGCGGTGCGTGCTCTGGACGAGGCCGACCCGGAGTTGGCTCGCGGAGTAGCCAGTCGCGATTCGGAACTGGATGCGGAATTTGCCGCGGCGCTACGTCAGCTACTGACGCTGGCGATGCAGGATCAGAAGTTCTTCAGCGCCACCATCGACACCGTGTTCGCCCTCAAGGGCCTGGAGCGCATCGGCGATCACGCCAAGAACATCGCCGAGCAGGTGATGTTCGTGGCGAGCGGCGAAGACATGCGGCATCGCAAGGATGCGAAGGATTGATTGACGCAGCCGGCGGCGAGTTCTTCGACGTCAACGCCAGGTTCGCCATCCCCGCGCAGGCGAGGATCCATCCGTCTGGATCCCTGCCTTTGGGCATGGCGAAAGTCGCGGACTTGAAGCCTTAGTCCCGCAGCAATTCGTTGATGCTCACCTTGGCGCGCGTCTGTGCGTCGACGCGTTTCACGATCACCGCGCAGTACAGGTTGTACTTGTCGTTTCGAGGCAGCGAGCCCGAGACAACTACCGCGCCGGCAGGCACGCGTCCGTAGGTGACCTCGTCGCGCTCGCGGTCGTAGATCGGCGTGCTGGCGCTGAGAAATACGCCCATCGAGACCACCGCGCCGGCCTCGACGATCACGCCTTCGACCACTTCGGAGCGGGCGCCGATGAAGCAGCCGTCTTCGATGATGACCGGGTTAGCCTGCAGCGGCTCGAGCACGCCGCCGATGCCGGCGCCGCCGGAGAGATGGACGTTGCGGCCGATCTGCGCACAGGAGCCGACCGTGGCCCAGGTGTCGACCATCGTGCCTTCGCCGACATAGGCGCCGATGTTGACGTACGAAGGCATCAACACCGCGTTCGGAGCGATGAAGGCGCCACGGCGGACCATCGCCGGAGGAACGACCCGCACGCCTTCGCTGCGGAAGCGGGCTTCGTCGTAATCCGCGTATTTCATCGGGACCTTGTCGAAGAACTGGGTGAAGCCGGCCTGCATCGACCGGTTGTCGTTCAGGCGGAACGACAGCAGCACCGCTTTCTTCAGCCATTCGTTCACCTGCCACGTGCCGTCGCGTTTCTCCGCCACGCGGGCCTTGCCGCTGTCCAGCAGGGTGATGGCTTGCTCCACCGCGTCGCGGACATCGGCGGGAGCATTGGCTGGCGAGAATTCGGCGCGCCGTTCGAACGCGGAATCGATCAGGGAAGCGAGATTGGCAGTCATGAGGCAAGACGCATGAGAGTTGAGGGAGACGGGCAGTCTAGCTGCTCCCGCCCACCACTTTCATCATTCCTGCGTGTCGGCGTGCGATGTGCCGGCCAACGGCTCCCGCCCCGTCATCGCGAAGGGTGGCCGCCCCTGTCATCAGGGAATGGCCGTCCTCGAAATAGCGTTGCCGTTGCGGTGGCTGCAGCCACACTCAACCGCCTCACGCGGTGCGGCTTTTCTATCGTCCCGTGAGGTAGTCGCGAATCCGCTGCGCCGCTTCGACGCACTCGGGCACATTCGCCACCAGCGATATGCGCACACGCCCACGTCCCGGATTGCCGTGCGCCGATTCGCGCGCGATGTAGCTGCCGGGCAGCACGGTGACGTGCTTGCGCTCGAACAGCTCACGCGCGAACCGCTCGTCGTCCTCGACGCGTGGCCAGAGATAGAAGCTGGCCTCGGGCGGGGCGATGTCCAGCACGTCGCGCAGGATGGGCAGCACCTGCGCGAACTTCTGCCGGTACAGCTCGCGATTGGCGACCACGTGTGCATCGTCGTTCCATGCCGGAATGCTGGCCAGCTGCGTGTGCAGCGGCATCGCGCAGCCGTGATAGGTCCGGTACAGCAGGAACGGCTTGAGGATCGCCGGATCGCCGGCGACGAACCCCGAGCGCAGGCCCGGGACGCTGGAGCGCTTCGACAGGCTATGGAAAACGACGCAACGCTCGAAGCCGGAATGACCGGCCGCCAGCGCCGCTTGCAGCAGTCCCGGCGGCGGACAGGCTTCGTCGGCATAGATCTCGCTGTAGCACTCATCCGAGGCCACGACGAAATCGTACTTCTCGGCAAGCTCCAGCGCGCGGCGCAGATAAGCGATGCTGGCCACGGCACCCGTGGGATTGCCGGGCGAGCACAGAAACAGCAGCTGACAGCGCTGCCAGATCTCGGCCGGCACGCCGTCCAGATCCGGCAGATATTCGTTGCTGCGGTCGCTACCCATGAACCACGGCTCGGCGCCGGCGAGCAACGCCGCACCCTCGTAGATCTGATAGAACGGATTGGGCATGACGATCAGCGGATCTTTCGCGCGATCCGTGATCGCCTGTGCGAACGCGAACAAGGCTTCGCGTGTGCCGTTCACCGGCAGCACCATCGTTTCCGGGTTCACCGCGTTCTGCGGCAGGCCGAATCGACGGGTCAGCCAGCCGGCGACGGCGCTGCGGAATTGCGGCAAGCCGAGCGTCGCGGGATAGCTGCTCAAGGTGTTCAGGTTCGCAGTGAGCGCATCCAGGACGAACTGCGGCGGTGTGTGTCGTGGCTCGCCGATCGACATGGAGATATGCGGCACATCGCTCGGCGGCTTGGCGCCGGCGAACAGATGGCGGAGACGCTCGAACGGATACGGCTGCAGCCGCGACAGGGAAGGGTTCATTGATGGAATGGAGCTACTGGCGGCGATCGAGGGTTTCGGTCAGTTGGGCGGCAAGCCGTTCGCGCGCTGGGGCGCTCAGCGGGCTTTCGTTGGCGTCGCTCACGTAGAACACGTCCTCGGCGCGCTCGCCGACGGTCATGATCTTGGAGGTGTGGATATCCACGCCTTCGCTCACGAACACCTTCGCCACCTGCGACAGCAGGCCGGGGCGGTCGCCAGCGATCAGCTCGATGATGGTGCGCTGGTTGAGCGGATCGTCGACGAAGGCGATCTGGGTCGGGGTGGTGAACATTCGCACCTGGCGCGGTGCGCGCCGGGTCACGGTGACGGCGGCGGCGTCTGGACGCTCCAATGCGTGAGCGAGATGTTGTTCGATATCACGGATGCGCAGCGGATCGGTGATCTCCGCGCCGGTGTCTTCGAGCACATGATAGACGTCGAGGCTGAATCCATCGGCGGTCGGCGTGATGCGCGCATCGACGATGTTCAGGCCGAGTTGGTCGAGCACGGCAGTGGTGCGTGCGAAGCTGCGCCGCGATCGCGGCGTGTACGTCGTAACAGCAGTGCCGCCGCGGCCGGATTTCTGCTGCATCGATACCAGTGAACCCGTTTCGCTGCTTTCGCGCTCGGCCAGCAGCTGCGTGTGCCACGCGATCTCGTCGGCGGTGTGGCGCATGAAATAGGTATCGGTGAAGCGATTCCAGATCTGCGCGACCTTGTCTTGGTTCAGGCCCGCGCGATTCAGCAGCTCGCGTGCGCGCGCCTGCGTTTCTGCGATGAGCTCGTCCTTGTCGATCGGGCTCTCCAGTCCGCGCCGCAGCGTCTGCTTGATGCGCTCGTAGAACTCGGCAAACAGCGAAGCCTTCCAGTTGTTCCACAGCTTCGGATTGGTGCCGCGTACGTCGGCCACGGTCAGCACGTACAGGTAATCCAGATGCGTCTGGTCGCCCACCAGCTGTGCGAACTCGTGCAGCACCGCCGGATCGGAGATGTCTTTCTTCTGTGCCGTCACCGACAGGATCAGGTGACTGCGCACCAGCCACGCCACCAGGCGGGCGTCGTAGCGCGACAAACCTTGTTCGAGGCAGAACGCTTCGGCATCGACCGAGCCCAGCTCGGAGTGATCGCCGCCGCGGCCCTTGGCGATGTCGTGGAAGATCGCTGCGAGATAGGCCAGCTCCGGCTTGGGCAGCGACTGCATGATGCGCGACAGCGTCGGGAACTCGTGATCGTACTTGGGGATGGCCAGCCGCCTGAGATTGCTGACCACGAACAGCGTGTGCGCATCCACCGTGTACGCATGGAACAGGTCGTACTGCATGCGCCCGACGATGCGGCCGAAGGCGGGGATGTACCGGCCGAGCACGCCGTACAGGTTCATGCGACGCAATTCGTGCGTCACACCGACAGGTGCGCGCAGGATCTCGGAGAACAGCCGGTGATTGCGCGGATGCTGGCGGAACTCTTCGTCGATCAGCCACAGGTGCCGCGTCAGCTGCCGGATGGTCGAGGCGCGCACGCCGCGGATTTCCGGGTGCTGCGCAAGCACTACGAACAACTCCAGCAGGGCGGATGGGTAGCGATCGAAGGTGTCCTCGGCAGTGACTTCGACGTAGTCGTTGCGGATCTGGAAGCGTGGATTGACCGGTATGGGCGCGATCTTGGCGTCCGAAAGGATGGCTTCGCGGAACAGCTGCAGCAGCATTTCGTTCAGCAGGCTCACGTCCATCGCCGTGCGGTAGTAACGCTGCATGAACTGCTCGACGGCGAGCGTGTAGGTGGCATCCTCGTAGCCGAACATCTTGGCCAGCCGGATCTGGTGATCGAACAGCAGCCGGTCCTCGCGGCGACGGGTCAGCACGTGCAGGGCGAAGCGGATCTTCCACAGGAACGCCTGCGCGGTTTTCAGCTTGCGCAGCTCGCTGCGGGTGAGAAAGCCGTGGTCGACCAGCTGGTCGAGCGAGTCGGCATTGAAGTGCCGCTTGGCGACCCAGCCGATGGTCTGGATGTCGCGCAGGCCGCCGGGACTGGATTTGACGTTGGGCTCTAAGTTGTAGGCGGTGTCGTAATAGCGATGGTGCCGGGCGGTCTGCTCGGCCACCTTGGCTTCGAAGAAATTCTGCGTCGGCCACACCAGCTCCGGCGCGAGCGCGCGGCGCATCGCTTCGAAGAGCTGCTCCGGGCCGGTCAACAGCCGCGCTTCGATGAGTGTGGTGGCAACGCTGACATCGGCGGCGCTTTCGCGCTGGCAGTCGTCGATGGTGCGCACGCTGTGGCCAACTTCCAGGCCGATGTCCCACATGAAGGCGAGGAACTGCTCCAGGCTCGCCTGCCAGGGCGCCGCTTCGCTCTTCGGCAGCAGGATCATGATGTCGATGTCGGAGCACAGGTTGAGCTCGCCGCGGCCGTAGCCACCGACGGCGATCAGCGCAATCTCGCGTGCGTAAGCGCCGACATGCTGTGCCCAGGATGCTTTCAGGAGCGCGTCCACCAGCCGGGCGCGGTCGCGCACCAGCCGCTCCACCGGCTCATCGTCGAGAAAGCGCCGCTTGAGCTGGTCGTCGCCTTCGGTCAACGCATTGCGGAACGTTGCGACGTCCCGTGCGCCGGCCAGCGATTGCTGCAGGCTGCCCAGATAGTCCCAGGCGGGATCGCTGGCGGCCGTGGCGATCTCTTCCAGGTCTTCGGGCGTGACGACCGGCATGCCGGGGCGCGAGCGCTCAGCGCTCGGCCGCGCCGAGGGTGAGCACTTCGTAACCGGTGTCCGTGACCAGCACGGTGTGCTCCCATTGCGCCGACAGCGAGTGGTCCTTGGTGATCACCGTCCAGCCGTCCGGCAGCAGCCGCACGTGGCGCTTGCCGGCGTTCACCATCGGCTCCACCGTGAAGATCATGCCCGGCTTGAGCTCCACGCCGGTGCCGGCCTCGCCGTAGTGCAGCACCTGCGGATCCTCGTGGAAGATGCGCCCGATGCCGTGGCCGCAGTACTCGCGCACCACCGAGAAATGCTGACCTTCGACGAAGGCCTGGATGGCGGCCCCGAGATCGCCGAGGCGCGCTCCGGGGCGCACCAGCCGGATGCCCAGCCACATGGCGTCGCGCGTCACTTCCACCAGGCGCTGCACCGCCGGGTTCACCTTGCCGACGATGTACATGCGGCTGGTGTCGCCGTGCCAGCCGTCCTTGATGACGGTGACGTCGATGTTGATGATGTCGCCCTGTTTCAGGCGCTTGTCGCCCGGAATGCCGTGACACACCACGTGGTTGACCGAGGTGCAGATGGACTTGGGGAAGCCGCGATAGTTGAGCGGGGCGGGAATCGCGTGCTGCACCTCGACGATGTAATTGTGACAACGCTCGTTCAGCTCGTCGGTGGTGACGCCGGCCACCACGTGGGGCGCGATCATGTCCAGCACGTCCGCGGCCAGCCGGCCCGCCTCGCGCATCTGTGCCTGCTCGGCGGGGGTCTTGATCGTCACCTGGGCCATGCGAGGGTCGTTACCTTGTCGTGAGGAGTGGGAAGAGCCGCTGAACTCCGCGAAATTCCTGGGGAAAAATTTTTGGCTGAGCAGCGAGTTTATGGTATAAAGCGCGCGCTTTTTTCGCAACGAAATCTCTTTTTTTACAACTCTCACACCGGTCGACACATGCGACGGGGTGCCCGGCGCGAATGTCTTCGCGACTTCGCCGGGTCGGCGCATGGGACAGGTGGAGGCTCAACCCCTACCAGGAGACAAGACGATGACCAGCATGTCCATGCGACAGATGCTGGAAGCGGGCGTCCATTTCGGACATCAGACCCGCTTCTGGAACCCCAAGATGGCGCCGTTCATTTTCGGGGAACGCAACCGAATTCACATCATCAACCTGGAAAAGACGCTGCCGCTGTACAACGACGCGGCCACGTTCATCCGCCAGGTGGTCGCCGATGGCGGCAAGGTGCTGTTCGTGGGCACCAAGCGCTCGGCCCGCGAAGCGATCAAGACCGAGGCGATTCGCGCCGGCATGCCCTACGTGAGCCATCGCTGGCTGGGCGGCATGCTCACCAATTTCAAGACCGTGCGCGGCTCCATCAAGCGGCTCAGCACGCTCGATGAAATGGCTGCCAACGGCACCCTCGAGCAGCACAGCAAGAAAGAGGCGCAGGGCCTGCGCCGCGAGCGCGAAAAGCTGGAGCGCAGCTTGGGTGGTATCAAGGACATGGACTCGCTGCCCGACGTGCTGTTCGTGATCGACGTCGGCCACGAGCGCATCGCGATCCACGAGGCCAAGAAGCTGGGCATCCCGGTGGTGGCCGTGGTCGACACCAACTGTGCGCCGGACGACGTCGATTTCGTCATCCCCGGCAACGATGACGCCATGCGCGCCATCCAGCTGTATGGTGCGGGCATCGCCGATGCGGTGCTGGAAGGCCGGTCCTCGCTGCCGGAAGTGCCCACCGGCGAAGACGAGTTCGTCGAGCTCGACGCCGAAGGCAAGCCCAAGCCGAAGGCTGGTGCGGGTGCCAGCGCAGGCGCCGCGCCGCGCCGCGGTGGTGGCGGTCGGTCCGCCTCGGTGAAGAAGAAGGCCCCGGCCCGCAAGCGTGCCGCGGATGAGACCGTCGATGCGGCGGTGAATCCGGACGACGTGGATGCGGAGACCAGCCCCGAAGATGTCATGGCCAGCCGTGCGGCTTCGCGCCGCAAGCCGGCTGCTGCCGAGCAGGTTGCCGCTGAGCCAGCTGCTGCCGCCGAGCCGACCGCTGCTGCTGAACCGGCCGCTGCTGCTGGCGACAAGGCGGAGTGATCCATGGCCGTTACCGCTGAAGCAGTGAAACAGCTCCGCGAGCGTACCGGCGCGGGGATGATGGAGTGCAAGAAGGCGCTCGTCGAAACCAACGGGGACCTGGACGCGGCTGCCGAGCTGATGCGCAAGTCGGGTCTGGCGAAGGCCGACAAGAAGGCGGCGCGCGTCGCCGCCGAGGGCGTGGTCGTCATCGAGCGTTCGGCCGACGGCAAGCGTGCGGCCGTGGTCGAGGTCAATTGCGAAACCGACTTCGTCGCGCGTGAGAACGACTTCAAGGCCTACGCGGCCAGCGTTGCCAAGGTGGTGCTCGAGCAGCGTCCGGCGACGGTCGATGCCTTGCTGGCGCTGACTGGCGACAGCGGCACGACGCTGGATGAAGTGCGGCGCGTGCTGATCGCCAAGATCGGCGAGAACATCAGCGTGCGGCGCTTCGAGATCGTCGAGTCGCCGGTGGTCATCGGCAGCTACCTGCACGGTTCGCGCATCGGTGCGCTGGTGTCGCTGAAGAAGGGCGACGAAGCCGCCGCCAAGGACATCGCGATGCACGTCGCGGCGATCAATCCGCCGTACCTGTCCGCCGCCGAGGTTCCGGCCGAGCAGCTCGCCAAGGAACAGGAAATCCAGGCCGAGCAGACCAAGGCCGATCCGAAGATGGCTGGCAAGCCCGACGCCATCATCGGCAAGGTCGCCGAAGGCAAGATCCGCAAGTGGCTCGGCGAGATCACCCTGCTGGGCCAGCCGTTCGTGAAGGACGACAAGCAGAGCGTGGAGCAGTATCTGAAGCAGGCCGGTGCCGAAGTGGCCGCGTTCGTGCGCTACGAAGTGGGCGCCGGCATCGAGAAGAAGCAGGAAGACTTTGCCGAGGAAGTGCGCAAGCAGGTCGAAAGCATGAAGAAATAGGCGCCGGATGCGCTTTTACATGGCTCGAATGAACCCCGCTCCGTGCGGGGTTCTTTATAATGGCGTCCAGATTCTTTTTTCAGGCGGGCATTCATGACGGCAACGGGCAAACCTTCGGCCACCTCCCCCAGCGCAGCCCTGCCCGCCGGGCCCGGATTGCGGCGCATCCTGCTGAAGCTCTCCGGCGAGGCCCTGTTGGGGCAGGAGGACTACGGCATCGACCCGAAGATGCTCAAGCGCGTTGCCAGCGAGATCCGCGAGGTCATGAGTCTGGGGCTGCAGGTCGCGGTGGTGATCGGCGGCGGCAACATTTTCCGCGGCGCCGGACTGGCGCGCTCCGGCATGGACCGGGTGACCGGCGATCACATGGGCATGCTGGCGACGGTGATGAACTCGCTGGCGCTGCAGGATGCGGTCGAATCGCTCGGCATGTATGCCCGGGTGATGTCGGCGATCCGCATCAACGAAGTGTGCGAGGAATACATCCGCCGCCGCGCCGTGCGCCACCTCGAGAAGGGGCGCGTGACCATCCTGGCCGCCGGCACCGGCAACCCGTTCTTCACCACCGACACGGCAGCCAGCCTGCGCGCCATCGAGATCGATGCCGACCTGCTGCTCAAGGCCACCAAGGTGAACGGCATCTATTCCGACGATCCGATGAAGAACCCGGCGGCGCAGCGCTACGAGCGGCTGACGTTTGACAAGGTGCTCACCGACCGACTCAATGTCATGGACGCTACCGCCATCGTCATGTGTCGTGACAACAATCTGCCGCTGCGGGTCTTCGACCTGACCCAGCCGGGCGAGCTGATGCGCATCGTGCGCGGCGAAGACGTCGGCACGCTGGTGACCAATGGCTGACGCACGAGCGGGTGGCGGGTCGCGTTAGACCGTCGCTTCGCGTGCACTGGAGATCCCCATGCTGGAAGACATCAAGAAAGACGCCATCGAACGGATGCAGAAATGCGTCGCGGCGCTGCGCAACGAGCTCAAGAAGCTGCGCACCGGCCGGGCGCATCCGAGCCTGCTCGAGCACATCCGGGTCGAGTACTACGGCAACGAGGTGCCGCTCAACCAGGTGGCCAACGTCGCCCTGGAAGATGCGCGCACGATCACCGTGACGCCGTGGGAGAAGACCATGGTGCAGGCGATCGAGAAGGCCATCATGAAGTCGGATCTCGGGCTGATGCCGAACACCGCCGGCACCGTGATCCGCGTGCCGATGCCGCCGCTCACCGAAGAACGCCGTCGCGATCTGACCAAGGTAGTGCGCCACGAGGCGGAGAACGCCCGCGTCGCGGTCCGCAACGTGCGGCGCGACGTCATGAACGATCTGAAGGACATGCTCAAGGAGAAGCTGGTTTCGCAGGACGACGATCGCCGCGCCCAGGAGGAAGTGCAGAAGCTCACGGACAAGTACGTGGCGGAGATCGACCAGGTCCTGGCCGAGAAAGAAAAAGAACTGCTGCAGGTCTGAGCGGCAGACCTCCCGCCGTGACACAGCTTCGGTAATCAATGCGCTCTTCCGCGGCCAGCTCCAACCCAGCCTCCGCCGCCGTGCCGCGCCACGTCGCCGTCATCATGGATGGTAACGGTCGCTGGGCGGCCAAGCGTGCGCTGCCGCGCAGCGCCGGTCATGCCATGGGCGTGAAGGCGGTGAAACGCACGGTCGAGAACTGCACGCGGCAAGGCATCGAGGTGCTGACGCTGTTCGCTTTCTCCAGCGAGAACTGGCAGCGGCCGCGCGAAGAAGTGACGATGCTGATGGGGCGCTTTCTCGAAGCGCTCGACAACGAAATCGACGAACTGCACCGCAACCGGATCCGCCTGCGCTTCATCGGGAGTCTGGAGCAGCTGTCGACTGCCCTGCGCGAGAGGATGGTGGCCGCCGAAGCGCTCACCGCCGCAAACACGCGCATGACGCTGGTGATCGCGGTCGCGTACGGCGGACGTTGGGACATTGCCACTGCCGCGAGGGAACTTGCCCGGCAGTGCGTTGCCGGACAGAGGAGCGTCGAGGAAATCGACGAAACGGCGCTGGCGGGCCAGGTGGCGCTGGCCGGGCTGCCCGATCCGGATTTGTTCATTCGCACCGGTGGGGAACGGCGCATCAGTAACTTCCTGTTGTGGAATCTCGCCTACACCGAGCTGTATTTCTGCGACACCTTGTGGCCGGATTTCGGCGAGGACGAGCTGGCGGCGGCGCTGGAGTATTTCCGCGGCCGGCAGCGACGCTTCGGGCGGACGCCGGACCAGGTCGAGCCGCGCTGATGCTCAGGCAACGCATCATCACGGCTCTGCTGCTGGCGCCGCTGGCGTTGGCGGCGATCCTGTGGGTGCCGCACCAGTTCACGACCGGCGTGCTGGCACTGCTGGTGCTGGCGGGCGCCTGGGAATGGGCCGCGTTCACCCGCCTGTCTACACGGCCGCTGCGCGCGTTCTACGTCATCGCCGTGGCCGCGGTAATCGGTGTGCTCTGGTTCATCGGTACCGATCAACGGCGCCTGGACGCGGTGCTGGATGCCGCGCTGCTTTGGTGGCTGCTGGCGTTGCTCTGGGTCGTGTTTTTCCCTGCGCGCAAAAGTCAGTCGGTGACCGCCGTCGCCGGGTTCCTGGTATTGGTTCCGGCCTGGCTGGCGCTGGTGCGGCTGCACGAGCGCGCGCCGCAGCTGGTGTTGTTCCTTCTTTTGCTGGTGGTTGCCGCCGACGTCGGTGCCTATTTCGCCGGCCGGCGCTATGGGCGTCACAAGCTCGCGCCGCAAGTCAGTCCCGGCAAGACCTGGGAAGGTGTATATGGCGGATTGGCAGCCGCGGCCGTGATGACCACCATCGGGGTTTTCTGGTTCGGCGTGAGCGCGCTGCCGTTCTTTACCCTATGCATGGTGGCGGTGCTGGCCTCGATCGTGGGCGACCTGACCGAGAGCCTGTTCAAGCGCCATGCCGGGCTCAAGGACAGCGGCAGCGTGCTGCCGGGTCACGGCGGCGTGCTCGACCGGGTCGACAGCGTCACTGCCGCCGCGCCGGTTTTCCTGATCAGTCTCGAGCGATTGGGAATATTTTCATGACAGCGTCCGCGAGCTCCGTCCCGGGCCGTATGCGGGTCGCCGTGCTGGGTTCGACCGGCAGCATCGGCCTGAGCACGCTGGACGTGTTGGCGCGCCATCCGGACCGTTTCGAGATCGTGGCCTTGACCGCGCACACCAACGTGGCGCGGCTGCGTGAGCAATGTCTGACGCATCGACCGGCGTTCGCCGTGATGGCCTCGGAGCAGGGCGCCGCGCAATTGGAAGCGGAGCTGAAGCAGGCTGGCTCGGCCACGCAGGTGCTGTCGGGTGAAGCAGCGCTGTGCACCATTGCCTCGCATCCGCGGGTCGATACGGTCATGGCCGCCATCGTCGGCGCCGCCGGTCTGGGATCCAGCCTGGCGGCGGCACGGGCCGGCAAGCGCATCCTGCTGGCGAACAAGGAAGCCCTGGTCATGTCGGGCCCGTTGTTCATGCAAGCGGTACGCGAGGGCGGGGCGACCCTGGTGCCGGTGGACAGCGAGCACAATGCGATTTTCCAGTGCCTGGCCGGCCAAGGCTCGGCGAACTCGCGCGCCGGCGTGCGACGCATCCTGCTGACAGCCTCGGGCGGCCCGTTCCTGCGCGTGCCCCATGATGCGCTGCGCAACGTCACGCCGGACCAGGCCTGTGCGCACCCGCGTTGGGTGATGGGACGCAAGATCTCGGTGGATTCGGCCACGCTGATGAACAAGGGCCTGGAACTGATCGAAGCCTGCCTGCTGTTCGACCTGCCACCGTCGCAGGTGGAGGTGGTGGTGCATCCGCAGAGCATCGTGCACTCGCTGGTGGAGTACTGCGACGGCTCGATGCTGGCGCAGCTGGGCAATCCCGACATGCGCACCCCGATCGCGCACGCGCTGGGCTGGCCGGAGCGCATCGCCTCCGGTGTAGAATCCCTCGACATTATCCGGGCCGCCCGGCTGGAGTTCGAAGCCCCGGACCTGGAACGATTTCCGTGCCTGCAGCTGGCGCGGAAGGCGGCGGAGGCGGGGGGTACCGCTGCGGCCGTACTGAATGCCGCGAATGAAATCGCCGTGAGCGCTTTTCTCGACGGCCGGCTGGCCTTCGTGGAGATTCCACGGGTCATCGATGAGGTACTGTCGCAGCACAGCGTGCGTTCAGCCACCTCGCTGCAAGATGTGACGACGGCCGATGCATGGGCGCGCCTGCAGGCGCAGGCCCTGGTGCCGGTCGCGGCGGCTGCAGCCGCGGGAGTGTGTGCGTGATCTCAGCCAACAGTCCGGGCGAAATTCTCACCGCCATCCTCGCCTTCGTGGTGGCGATCGGCATCCTGGTGGCCGTGCACGAGTTCGGGCATTTCTGGGTGGCGCGCCGCCTGGGGATCCGCGTGCTGCGGTTCTCCATCGGTTTCGGCAAGCCGTTGTGGCAACGTGTGGCGGGCGCGGACCAGGTCGAATACGTCATCGCCGCGATTCCGCTGGGTGGCTACGTCAAGCTCCTGGACGAGCGCGAAGGCAACGTGCTGCCGAGCGAAGCGTCGCGCGCTTTCAATCGTCAGCCGATATGGAAGCGCATCCTGGTGCTGCTGGCCGGCCCGGCCTTCAACCTGATTTTTGCGGTCGCCGCGTACTGGGTGCTGTTCGCCGCCGGCGTGCCCGCGCTCAAGCCGATCGTCGGCGACGTGGCGCCGGACTCGATTGCTGCGCGCGCCGGGCTCAAGTACGAAGACCTGATCCTGAGCATCGGCGGCGAGCCGGTGCCCACGCTGGAGGCGGCCCTGCTCGGCACGCTCAATGACCTGATCGACGACGGCGACATCACGATGCGCGTGCGCGGCATCGACGGCGCCGAGCGCGAACTGACGTTGCACACCGGCGAGCAGCGCCGCTCGCTGACCCAGGCGGACACCATGCTCGCGGGCCTGGGTTTCGATTTCTGGCGGCCGCGCCTGCCGGCGGTGATCGGCAGCGTCGTCGAGGGCAGTGCGGCAGCGAAAGCCGGCCTCAGGGCCGGCGACCGGATTCTCGAATTCGACGGCCAGCCGGTCAGCGACTTCTCGCAACTGGTGCGACTGGTGGCGCCCAGCGGTAATCGCACGGTGGACCTGACGGTGTCGCGCGACGGCGCCACGCTGCAGGTGCCGATCACGGTGAGCGAGGAGGTCATCGGCGGCCAGAAGGTCGGACGTCTGGGGGTGTGGCCCGGCGGCGAGCCGCTGGCGAGTGGCATCAAGCCCGACGACATGCTGACGCTGCAGAAGTACGGCCCGATCGCGGCGGTGGGCCAGGCGGCGACCAAGACCTGGGACACCTCGATCTTCACGCTGCGCATCGTCGGCCGCATCGTCATCGGCGATGTCTCGTTGAAGAATCTTTCCGGTCCGATCAGCATCGCCGAGACCACCGGCTTCGCGGTGCGGCAGGGCTGGCGCACCTTCCTGAGCACGCTGGCGCTGATCAGCATCAGCCTGGGCGTGCTCAACCTGCTGCCCATTCCCATCCTGGATGGCGGCCAGGTGGTCTACCAGCTGGTGGAACTGGTGAAGGGCGGGCCGGTCTCAGAGCGAGCACAGCTGTTCGGCCAGCAGATCGGCATCGCCATGCTGATCCTGATGATGACCCTGGCTTTCTATAACGACATCGCCCGACACCTGACGCCGTGACCGAGCAACCGACCCACTACATCATTCGCCGCACCGGCCGCTTCGCCCGCGCCGGCCGGCTGGCAGTAAATAGCAGATTCCCCAAGGCCCAATCCTGATGCGTTTGAGAACCATGATTCACGCGGCGCTCGCGGTCGCGGCGGCCGGCTCGATCGGCTCTTATTCGAGCCCGAGCTGGGCGCAGATGTCGCCGAGCGACACCTTTACCGTCGGCGACATCCGCATCGAGGGCCTGCAGCGCATTTCCGAGGGCACGGTCTTCAACTACCTGCCGGTCAACATCGGCGACCAGCTGGATCAGCGCCGGGTGGCCGAAGCGTTGCGCGCGATGTATGCGACTGGATTCTTCCGCGACGTGGAGATCCGCCGCGACGGCGGCACGTTGGTGGTGGCCGTGGTGGAGCGGCCCTCGATCGAGAGCTTCGAGATCAAGGGCAACAAGGACATCAAGACCGAGGACCTGCAGCGCTCGCTGCGCAACGTGGGCCTGGCCACCGGCAAGACCTTCGACCAGTCGGTGCTGGATGAAGTGAAGCAGTACCTGACCGACCAGTACTTCTCGCGCGGCAAGTACGCCGTGCGCGTCGATGCCAAGGTCGAGGAGGTGCCGGGCAACAAGGTCAAGGTTGCCGTCGATATCGCCGAAGGCAAGCGTGCCCGCATCCGTCAGATCAACATCGCCGGCAACACCGCGTTTACGGACAAGGACCTGCTGGAAGGCTTCGAGCTGAAGACGCCGAACTGGCTGTCCTGGTACAAGCAGGACGATCGCTATGCGCGCGAAGCGCTGTCGGGTGACCTGGAGAAGCTGCGCTCCTATTACATGGACCGCGGTTACGCCAATTTCGCCGTGACCTCCACGCAGGTGGCCATCGCCCCGGAGAAGGACGACATTTTCGTCACCGTCAACGTCAACGAAGGCGACGTCTTCAAGGTGTCCGAGGTCAAGCTCGCCGGCAACATGGTGGTGCCGGAGTCGGAGCTGAAGCGCCTGATCATGATCCAGCCGGGCGACACCTACTCGCGCAGACTGATCACGGCCACTACCGAGGCCATGAAGCTACGCCTGGGGTTCGACGGCTACGCCTTCGCCACCATCGATCCGGTGCCGCAGACCAACGAGGAGACCAAGGAGATCTCGCTCACCTTCGTGGTCGATCCGAAGAACCGCGTGTACGTGCGTCGCGTGAACTTCAACGGCACCTCCGGCGTAAACGACGAAGTGTTCCGGCGCGAGATGCGCCAGCTCGAAGGCTCGTACCTGTCGAACACCGCGGTGGAGCGCTCCAAGCAGCGTATCCAGCGCTTGCCGTTCATCGAGAAGGTGGAGGTGGAGAACACGCCGGTGCCGGGCACCAACGACCTGGTGGACGTGGATTTCCAGATCAAGGAGGGCCTGCCGGGACAGTTCGGCGGCGGCATCGGCTACTCCGAGTCGCAGTCGGTGATCCTGAACGGCAACTTCACGCACTCCAACTTCATGGGCACCGGCAACCGGGTGCAGGCGGAAATCAATTCCGGCCGCTACGCCAAGAGCTACAGCTTCGCGCACACCGATCCGTACACCACGGTCGACGAGCTGCGCCGGACCATTTCGCTGAGCTACCGCGACGTCACCCAGTTCACCTCGGCGACCTCGGATTTCGACACCACCACCGCGACCGCGGGCCTGAGCTACGACTATCCGATCACCGAGTTCCAGTACCTGAGCTTCGGCGTGTCGGTGCAGCAGGCGGAGCTGGCCACCACCACCTTGGGCAGCGCCGCCGAGGCCAACGACTGGGTGCGCAACAACGGCGAGTCCAGCATCACCTGCTTGAGCGACACGCAGGATCCGACCAAGCCCTGCGACGCGTATCCGAACTACAGCCTGTTCCGCAGCAAGTTCAGCACCTACGAGGTGAACACCGGCTGGCTGTACGACTCGCGCAACCGCACCATCTTCGCCACCGCCGGCATGCGCTCGAGGCTGAACCTGAGCTACACCGCACCGGGCAGCGACGTCGAGTTCTGGACCGTCTCGTACGATTTCCTGAAGTTCATCCCGATCTGGCGCGGCTTCAACCTGATGGTCAATCTGGAAGCGGCCTATGGCAAAGCCCTGGGCGACACCACCGGGCTGCCGCCGTACCGGCAGTATTTCTCCGGCGGTCCGGATTCGGTGCGCGGCTTCCGCGAAAGCCGCCTGGGCCCCAAGGACAGCTTCGGCCGGCCCTATGGCGGCAACATCAAGACCGTGGCGCAGACCGAGCTGCTGCTGCCGATGCCGGAGAAGTGGCGCAACAGCGCCCGTTTCAGCCTGTTCTACGACATCGGCAACGTGTTCTCCGACCAGGACATCCACTACCTCGGCCCGCCCGATCCGATCACCGGGGTGCAGCAGCCGACCGGCTACAAGTTCAGCTATGATGAACTCAAGCAGTCGGCCGGCATCGCGGTGCAATGGCTGGCGCCGCTGGGGGTGTTCCGTTTCAGCTATGCGATTCCGCTGAACGCCGAAGGCCGGGATACGCCGCTGCGCTACAAGGACGAGACCGAAGGCTTCCAGTTCTCGATTGGTCAGGCCTTCTGAGCATTTGAATCAAGGTCATTTTCTTACAGGTTGATCACATGGCACGTTTGAGTATTTCAGCTTTGGCTCTGTCTGCCCTGGGAATGCTGGCGCCGCTGGGCGCGCATGCGGAGATCAAGGTCGCGGTCGTGAACGTTCCGCGGCTGCTGGAAGAGGCGCCGCAGGCCAAAGCCGCCATGCAGGCGTTGCAGGACGAGTTTGCACCGCGGCAGCGCGCCATCGTCGCGCAGCAGAAGGATCTGAAGACGAAAGAAGAGAAGCTGCAGCGCGACGGCGCGGTGATGGCGGAGAACGAGCGCCGCAACGCCGAAAAGGATCTGCGTGACGGCCAGCGCGAAATGGCGCGCAAGCAGAATGAGTACGTCGAGGACCTGAACCTGCGCCGCAACGAGGAGCTGGGCAAGCTGCAGCGTTCGCTGCTGCAGGAAGTCCAGACCTACGCCAAGGGCTCGAGCTACGACCTGGTGGTCGGCGACGGTGTGCTGTACGCCACCGAATCGATCGACATCACGGCCCAGGTGCTCGGCGCGTTGCAGTCGCGCTTCAAGGCTGGCGGCGGCGCTGCGAAGCCGGCGACGCCTCCGGCCAAGCAATAAGCCGATCACCGCGCAGCGGGCGTTGGGTATGAGCACGATCCCCGTAGGCATGACGCTGGGGGAGCTGGCTGTGCGCTTCGGCTGCACGCTCAAGGGCGATCCGGACGCTCGCGTCTCGCACGTTGCCACGCTGGAGGGCGCCGATTCCGCTGCGCTGACGTTCCTGGCGAATCCGCGTTACCGGCGCTTTCTGTCGCAGACGAAAGCAGGGGTGGTGGTGCTCGAGCCCAAGTTCGCCGACGAATGCAAGGGCGCGGCGCTGCTGACGAGCAATCCCTACGCCGCATACGCACGGATGGCGGCGTTGTTGCATCCCGCGCCATCGGTGCCGGCCGGCGTCCACGCTACGGCCATCGTTGCTGCGACGGCAACAGTCGACGCGACGGCATCCATCGGCCCGAGAGCGGTGATCGAAGACAATGTCGTGATCGGCCCGCGTGCTGTCATTGGCGCCGGATGCGTCGTGATGCGCGATTCGCACATTGGCGCTGACACGCGGCTGGTGGCGAACGTCACGCTCTGCCACGGCGTCAAGCTTGGCGAGCGCTGCGTGCTGCATCCGGGTGTGGTGATCGGTGCCGACGGCTTCGGGCTGGCGCCCGACCAGGGCCAGTGGATCAAAGTGCCGCAGGTGGGCAGCGTCAGCATCGGCAACGATGTCGAGATCGGCGCCAACACCACCGTCGACCGCGGCGCCATCGAGGACACGCTGATCGGCGACGGCGTCAAGCTCGACAACCAGATCCAGATTGCCCACAACGTGCAGATCGGTGCGCACACCGTGGTGGCCGGTTGCACCGGCATCTCGGGCAGCGCCGTGATCGGCCAGCGCTGCATGATCGGCGGCATGGTGGGCATCGCCGGCCATCTGAGCATCTGCGACGACGTGGTGTTGACCGGCACGTCGTTCGTTTCCGGCAGCATCCACAAGCCGGGGTATTACTCCAGCGGTTTGCCGATCGACGAAACCAGCCGATTTCGCAAGAATGTCGCCCGTTTCCACCACCTGGATGAGCTGGCCCGCGAAGTGCGCAGGCTGGGCCGGCGGCTGGAGACGGATGCGCACGGCACGGACGAGGATCCGGCCTGACCTCGAGCGAATCACCATCGGGCCACTATCGGAAAGCGAATGAGCGAAAACGACAACAAGGAGCGGGCTGCGAGCGACGCTCCCCTGAGCATGGACATCAACGAGGTGCTGCGCCGTCTGCCGCACCGCTATCCGTTCCTGCTGGTGGACCGCGTGCTGGAATGCCATTCGGGCAAGTCCATCCGCGCGCTCAAGAACGTGACCTACAACGAGCATTTCTTCCCCGGTCATTTTCCGCACCGGCCGGTGTTCCCCGGGGTCATCATCCTGGAGGCGCTGGCGCAGACGGCCGGCATCCTGGCTTTCGTCACCGCTGGCGAGTACCCGGACTCGCAGCGCCCCATGTATTTCGTCGGCATCGACAAGGCGCGTTTCCGCCGGCCGGTGGAGCCGGGCGATCAGCTGATCCTCAAGGCGACGCTGGAACGCTCGATGCGCGGCATCTGGAAGTTCTCGACCGTGGCCGAGGTCAACGGCGAGGAAGCCACCAGCGCCGAGATGATGGTGGCGCCGGGCACCGGGAAGTAGACGCGAGCAGCATGGCCATCCATCCCACAGCGATCATCGCCCCCGACGCGGTCGTGGCGCCGGACGTGGAGATCGGCGCGTACACCGTCGTCGGTGCGGGCGTTCACATCGCCGCGGAATGCTGGATCGGTCCGCACGTCGTCATCGACGGACCGACCAGCATCGGACGCGGCAACAGCATCTTCCAGTTCGCCTCCATCGGCGCCGCGCCGCAGGATCTGAAATACAAGGGCGAGCCAACCCGCCTGGAGATCGGCGAGCGCAACGTATTCCGTGAGAACTGCACCATCAACCGCGGTACCACCAAGGATCAGCTGGTAACGCGCATCGGCAGCGATAACCTGTTCATGGCGGGCTCGCACGTCGGCCACGACTGCGTCATCGGCTCGCACTGCGTGCTGGCGAACTACGCCACGCTCGGCGGTCACGTGGTAATGGGCGACTGGGTGCACCTGGGCGGTTTCGCCGGCGTGCATCAGTTCTGCAAGATCGGAGCGCATGCCTTCATCGCCAACAACACCGCGGTAACGCGCGACGTGCCGCCGTTCGTCATGGCTGTCGGCCGTCCCGCTGAACCGCACAGCGTGAATGCGGAGGGGCTGAAGCGTCGCGGCTATACGGCGGAGCAGATCCGTAACATTCGCGAGGCCTACCGCACGCTGTACCGCTCCAAGCTGAAGCTGGCGGATGCTACCGAAGAGCTGATGCGCCGTGCCGCGGAGCAGCCGGAGCTCGAACCCTTCGTCGCCTTCCTCAACGAAACCTCGTCGCGACGCGAGCGGGTGGGGATCGTGAGATGAGCGGCCGTGGGCCGCAGACGAAAAACGGTGCCCCGGCGTTCGTGGCCGGCGGCGCATCGTAAGTAGCCTGCCTTCGATGCCGGCCGGAGCTCCCCGCATCGTCCTCGTCGCCGGCGAGGCGTCCGGTGACAATCTCGCTGCAAAGCTGATCGAATCGTTGCGCGAACGCTTGCCCGATGCCCGGTTCGCCGGCATCGCCGGGCCGCGCATGATCGCTGCGGGCTGCGAAGCCTGGGAACGCGCCGAGAGCCTCGCGGTGATGGGGCTGTTCGAGATCATTCCCCATCTGCCACGGTTGCTGCGCATACGCCGCGAGCTGGTCGAGCGTGTGCTCGCCGATCCGCCCGACGTCTATGTCGGCGTAGACGCCAAGGAATTCAATCTGCGCCTGGCGCCGCAGCTCAAGGCGCACGGCATTCCCACTGTCCAGTACGTAAGTCCGCAGATCTGGGCGTGGCGGCAGGGCCGTGTGCGCACGATCGGGCGGGCCGTGGATCTGGTGCTTTGCTTGCTGCCGTTCGAGAAGAAGTTCTACGACGAGCACGCGGTCGCCGCAGAGTTCGTAGGCCACCCACTCGCGGACCAGATCCCGCTACATCTCGATCCACAGGCCGCGCGCCGCTCACTGGGTCTGGATGAAGCCGGCGTCTATATCGCTTTACTGCCCGGCAGCCGCGGTGGCGAAGTGACGCGATTGAGCCCGGATTTCGCCGCAACCGTCGCCTGGCTCGCCCAGCACCGGCCCGACATTCGATTCATCGCGCCGATGGCGAGCGCGAGAGTCCGCAGCGTATTCGAATCGGCGCTCAATCGCGCCGGAGTGCGCGAGCGCGTACAAATCTTCGACGGCCGCGCACAGGAAGTGATGGCAGCCAGCGACACGATTCTGCTGGCGTCGGGCACGGCCACCCTGGAGGCGACCCTGGTGAAACGCCCGATGGTGGTGGCCTACCGCCTGGGGGCGCTCACCAGTTTTCTTCTCAAGCGCTTGAAACTCTTCAAGGCGCCGTTCTTCGCCCAGCCCAACCTGCTGGCCGGCCGCGCCCTGGTGCCGGAGTACTTCAACGACCAGGTCCGCGCCGAGGTGCTGGGCCCGGCGCTGCTCGGGCAATTGGAACGTGCCGATCGAGCCGAGCTCGTGCAAACTTTCACCCGCATTCACGAAACCCTGCGCCGCGACGCAAGCAGCCGCGCCGCGCAGGCGATCGTCGAGCTGATGCGCCAGCGCTCAGCGACAAGCAACTAGCCGGGACTGACAGCCGATGAAAGACAGCTTGTGTCGCAAGGCACCGCTTCCGGCGGCGCCAAGCAGTGCGCTATTGCGCCGCGGCTGCGTGTGCCGGGCGAAGGCCAGGTGCGCAGTTGTGGAGAGAAAGGCGGTGGCGATCGCTTGGAACGCGATTTCGATCCGGCTCGCCCGTGCAGGGTGCGGCGTCGTGAGGCGATACGAAGCGCAAGAGCAGCTTCGTTCGACGGTGTTGCGGTCCCGGCCGGGTCGTTCGTTCCGGGACCGCCGTGAATACATCCCTGTAGGCTCCCGCAAAAACATCCTGTTTTTGAGGGTCCCGGAACGAACGACCCGGCCGAGACCGCAGCAGCCGGATAGTGCTGTGGCGCTCGCGAAGGGTGCTTCGGAGAAGAAGGAATCAGGGCGGGTTTTGTACCAGGTTTCGATTTCTGCTTTGGCACGCGTTTCCTGGTGCAACGTCAGTGTTGTCGCAGCCCTGACGGGTTTCTTCCCAAGGCCGATTGCCGAAAACGACGCCGAGAATCCGCTGATTTCTCCATCCTCCGCTCGGAGGCGTGCTTCCCGAGCGCCACGCCACCAATCGCTGCCGCAACATGCTCAAACGAGAGCCACTCTTCATGCTCTCGAACCAGACCACCACGTAGCGATCGGATGAAGAGATGCGCCCAACAACAATGAACCTGCCCCTGGTCGCCCCCGGCCTGGTCGCCGGCGTCGATGAAGCCGGCCGCGGGCCCCTGGCCGGCCCGGTAGTCGCCGCCGCCGTGATTCTCGACCCGCGTCGACGCATCCGCGGCATTCGCGATTCCAAACAGTTGACCGCGACGCAGCGCGAGGATCTGGCGGTCAAGATTCGCCGCAGCGCCATCGCCTGGTCGGTCGCCTGGGCGGACGTGGAGGAAATCGATTGCCTCAACATCCTCGAAGCCACTCACCTGGCCATGCGCCGTGCCCTGATGGGCCTGCATGTCGCTCCGGCGCACGTGCAGATCGACGGCAATCGCTGCCCCTCGTTCAGCGGGTTGCAGTTCAACTGTACGTTCGAGGCCATCATCGACGGCGATGCGCTGCGCAGCTGCATCGGTGCCGCCTCGATCCTGGCCAAGGTGAAGCGCGATGCGATGATGGTGGAGCTGGACCAGCTGTACCCGCAGTACGGATTCGCCGGCCACAAGGGCTATGGCACCCCACAGCACTGCGAAATGTTGGAGAATCTCGGACCTTCGATCATTCACCGCCGCAGCTTCGAGCCGGTCCGGCTCGCTGCCTTACGCATCACTGCCTAAATGTCCTTCGTTCATCTGCACCTGCACACCGAGTACTCGCTGGTCGACAGCGTCGTACGCATCTCAGCCGAAAATGAGGGCAGTGTCGGGCTGATGGACGTCGCGGCGCGCGCCGGCATGCCGGCGGTGGCGCTGACCGACCAGAGCAATCTGTTCGCGATGGTGAAGTTCTATCGCGCCGCGCAGTCGGCCGGCGTCAAGCCGGTCATCGGCGTGGATCTGCTGATTCGCGAAGCAGGCGACAAGGTCGAGCCGACGCGCCTGGTGCTGCTGTGCCAGAACGACGTCGGCTACAAGAACCTGACGCGGCTGGTCAGCCGCTCGTATCTGGAAGGCCAGCACAAGGGCCTCGCCACCATCGATCGTGGCTGGCTGACTGCCGACACCGTGCGCGGTTTGATTGCTTTGTCGGCGGCGGGCGAGGGTGACATCGGCCGCGCGATCATGGGTGGGCGCACGGACGACGCACGTGAGGCATTGCAGAGCTGGTTGGCGCTGTTCGACAACCGCTACTACATCGAACTGCAACGTATCGGCCGCGAAGGCGAGGAAAACTACATTCGTGGCGCACTCGAGCTCGCGGTCGAATGCGGTGTGCCGGTGGTCGCGACCAACAACGTGCGTTTCATCCGGCGTGACGACTTTCAGGCGCACGAAGCGCGCGTGTGTATTCACGAAGGCTGGATGCTCGATGATCCGAAGCGGCCGCGCCGCTACAGCCAGCAGCAGTATCTGAAATCGCCGCAGGAGATGGCCGCGCTGTTTCGCGACGTGCCTGAGGCGTTGCTCAACACGGTGGAGATCGCACGGCGCTGCAGCCTGGAGCTGACACTGGGCAAGTCGGTGCTGCCGGCCTACCCGGTGCCGTCGGAGATGACCACCGAAGATTTCCTGCGCGATGAAGCGCAACGCGGCCTGAAATTGCGGCTGGAGCGTCTGGCCGAACAGCCTGCCGCGAGCCGGACCATCCCGCGCGAAGAATACGAGTCGCGATTGCAGATCGAACTCGGCGTCATCTGCCAGATGGGATTCGCGGGTTACTTCCTGATCGTCGCAGACTTCATCCGCTGGGCGCGCGAGAACGGCGTGCCCGTCGGGCCCGGTCGTGGCTCGGGTGCAGGATCGCTGGTCGCCTATGCACTGACCATCACGGACCTGGATCCGCTGCAATACGACCTGCTGTTCGAGCGCTTCCTCAATCCCGAACGCGTCTCCATGCCCGACTTCGACGTCGACTTCTGCATGGAAGGTCGCGATCGCGTCATCGACTACGTGGCCGAGCACTACGGGCGCGAGCGCGTCTCGCAGATCATCACCTACGGCACGATGGCGGCGAAGGCCGTGGTGCGCGACGTCGCACGCGTGTACGGCATGAGCTACGGCTTCGCCGACTCCATTGCCAAGCTGATCCCGTTCGAGCTCGGCATCACGCTCAAGGACGCGCTGGAGAAGGAGCCGGAGCTCAAGCGGCGCTACGACGTCGAGGAGGAGACCCGCTCGGTCATCCAGATGGCGATGGCGCTGGAAGGACTGGTGCGCAACGCCGGCATGCACGCTGGCGGCGTCGTCATCGCCCCCTCGGTGCTCACCGATTTCGCACCGCTGTTCTGCGACGAGAACGGCGCCAGCGTGGTGACCCAGTTCGACAAGGACGACGTGGAAGCGGCGGGCCTGGTGAAGTTCGACTTCCTCGGTCTGCGCACGCTCACCATCATCGATTGGGCGATCAAGACCATCAACACACAGCGCCAGGCGAAAGGCGAAGGTCCGCTGGACATTGCGGCGCTGCCGATGGAGGACGCCGCCGCCTACGAGCTGCTCAAGCGCCACGAGACCACCGCGGTGTTCCAACTGGAATCCCGCGGCATGAAGGACCTGATCCGCCGCCTGCAGCCCGACTGTTTCGAGGACATCGTGGCGCTGGTTGCGCTGTTCCGTCCCGGCCCGCTGCAGTCCGGCATGGTCGATGACTTCATCGCGCGCAAGCACGACAAGGCCGGTGGCCCGGTCGACTATCTGCACCCGGACCTGCAGCCGGTGCTGGCGCCGACCTACGGCGTCATCCTGTACCAGGAGCAGGTGATGCAGATCGCGCAGGTGCTGGCCGGCTATTCGCTCGGCGGCGCGGACCTGCTGCGCCGTGCGATGGGCAAGAAGAAGCCCGAGGAGATGGCCAAGCAGCGCTCGATCTTCATCGAGGGTGCGACCGCGCGCAACGTGCCGGAAGCCACGGCCGCGCACATCTTCGATCTGATGGAGAAGTTCGCCGGCTACGGCTTCAACAAGTCGCACTCGGCCGCCTATGCGCTGCTGACGTATCAGACTGCGTGGCTCAAGACGCATTACCCGGCGGCGTTCATGTCCGCGGTGCTGTCCTCCGACATGGACAAGACCGACAAGGTGGTGACGCTGATCGACGAGGCGCGGCGCATGCGGCTGCAGGTCGAGCCGCCGGACGTCAATCATTCGCACTACATGTTCACGGTGTCCGGCGAGCGCAGCATCCGCTACGGACTCGGTGCGATCAAAGGCGTCGGCCAGGCGGTGGTCGAAATGCTGGTGGCGGAGCGGCAGGCCAACGGCCCGTATCGCGACCTGCCCGATCTATGTCGTCGCAGCGACCAGGGCAAGCTCAATCGACGCGTGCTCGAAGCGCTGATCCGTTCCGGCGCAGCGGACTCGCTCGGTGCCAATCGGGCCACGCTGATGCACGCCTTGCCGGCATCGATGCAACTGGCCGATCAAACCATCAAGGCGCGCGTGGTCGGACAGAACGACATGTTCGGTCTGATGGATTCAACGTCCAGCGCGCCGGTGGTCGTCGCGACCGAAACGCTGCCGGACTGGAGCCGCCGCGTGCGGCTCGACGGCGAGCGCGACACGCTCGGGCTGTATCTCACCGGCCATCCGTTCGAGGATTTCGAGCGCGAGCTGAAGCCGCTCACCAGCGGGCCCATTGCCGACTTCACCAGCGACAAGCCGGCGGTCACGCCCAACGAAGGCTTCCGCTTCAAGGGCAAGCCGGTCACCGCCGCGGGCATGGTGTTCGATCTGGGCAAGCGCGGGCCGCGCATGGTGTTCACGCTGGACGACCGCAGCGGCCGCGTCGAAGCCTCGATGTTCGACGACGTCTACCAGCAGTACCGCACCCAGATCCGCAAGGGCGCCATCCTGCTGGTGGAGGGGCTGCTGCGCTTCGATGAGTTCTCCGATGGCTGGCGGCTCAACGCCAAGAGCGTCAAGGACATCGACGAGGTGCGCGAGGCTTACGGGCGCCGCCTGTACATCCGCTGGCCGGCCAACGCCGACAACGGATTTGCGCGGGAGCTGGAGCAGGTGCTGCGGCCCTATCGCGGCGGCTCCTGCGCGGTCGTGATCAAGTACGCGAGCTCCGCGGCGCGTGCGGACCTGGTGCTGTCGGAGGAGTGGATGGTGCGGCCGCGGCGGGAACTGACCGAGCGTTTGTCACAGCTGGTCGGCGCCGAAGGCTTCCATGTGCAGTGCCTGCGCAGCTTCGACGGCTAGGAATTCCGGGCTGCCATGTGCAGTGCCTGTGTAGCTTTGAGACCAGGAATGACGACAGGCGGGGCAGGAGCGGGCGACCCGTTCGCGCCTGGCTGAACGGGCCGCCGTGCTCGGGTGCGGCCTTTAGTCGGCGCGTGCCGCCTCGATCTGGATCTGCAGCTTCACGTCCATGTTGAAGCCGTAGGCCTTGCCATAGTCGACGCCGAAGTCGGCGCGGCTGAAGCTGCCGGACGCATCGGCGCCGCAGACTTCCTTCTTGGTCATCGGGCTGGGCTTGCACAGGAAATGGTTGATCTTGAGCTTGAGCGGCTTGCTCACGCCGTGCAGTTCCAGCGTGCCGTCCACCTCGGTGGGTGCGCCGTTCTTGAATCCGGCGAGCTTGCCCTTGTAATTGGCGGTGGGAAATTTGGCGGTGTCGAACAGGTCCGGCGATTGCGCGTGCTCGTTGAGCTGGTCGTTGCCGAAATCGATGGAGGCCACGTCGATCGTGATGTCGACCGTGCCCGCCTGGCCTTCCTTGTCATAGGTCACCGTGCCGGAGCTCTTGTTGAACTTGCCGCGCCAGGTGGACAGCCCGCCCATGTGGTCGGCTTCGAAGCTGGGGTAGGTGTGTGCCGGGTCGACCTTGTAGGTCACCGGGGCGGCGAGCGCGGCCCCGACGCCGGCCAGCGTCGCTGCAAACAGGGCGGTTCGGATCGCGGGCATGAGTTTCATACAGGCTCCTTGAAGGGTCGAGTCGACGGTGGCCGGATCATCGGCAATCCGGCCGGGCATTGGAATCGGTGCGCCCGGCGAAGTCGTATGCGCGGCGCGCATGACGGCAGGCCCGGAAATGGGCGCGAAAATCGGTGTCGGCATGGTGGCGATGATCGGCGGTCGACGCGGTCATCCGCCCACGCGCTTGGCTTTCCAGCCGCGCCGGGTCAGTTCTTCGATCAGGCGGTCGCGGTGCTCGCCCTGGATCTCGATGCGGCCGTCCGCAGCGCTGCCGCCGCTGCCGCAGTGTTTCTTCAGCTGCGTGGCCAGTGTTTCCAGCTCTGCGGGCGGCAGTCCCAGGCCGCTCACGACCGTGACACCCTTGCCCTTGCGGCCCTGGGTTTCGCGGCTGACGCGCACGATGCCATCGGAGCTGGTTTTTCCCGGCGTGCCTTTCCTGCAAACGCACTCGCGCACCGGGCGCAGGCAGTTCGGGCAGCGCTCGCCGACGTCGGTCGAATACACGATGCCGCCACCGTCGGCGACCCTGTTCGCAGGAGATTTCATGGCGGAAGTGTTCCTTACTTCCGCGCGGCCGTGCAACAGTCACGGTGCCTGGTGCGGGTTGCAAACCGTGGCACGCGGCGGCCCGTTCAGCAGCCGACTTGTTGTAATGTGTGGGCACGACATTCACGTCGTGCGAGCGTTGCGGATCCTTATCGTGTATTGGGTACTGGCGAGCGTCCTGCTGATCATCGCTCTGACCGTGCCGCGCCTGCGGCCCATCGCAATCGCTGGCGGCGTCGTGCTCGGACTGATGCTCGGCTGGGGTGTGCTGCAGCGTCTGCGCAGCCATGAGCCGACGGAATTGCCGGCGCGGGGCAGCCCGATGTCGCCTGGATCCGTCGTCAACCCGTTCCCGGTGGACCAGCTCGAAACCACGAACCTGCGGCTGACGGGGAGTGCGCCGTTCGAGCTGCAAGGGCATGTTGCCAATCACTCGGCCGACATGAGGCTCAAGTCCTTCACGGTGAGGATCGCGAGACGCGATTGTTACGAGGGCGCGCTCGACCCGAGCGGCTGCGTGGTGCTATGGCAGGGGCAGCAGTGGGTAGAGCTGGCGTTGGCGCCGGGCGAGGACCGCGAGTTCTCCAATCCGTTCTGGACCCGCGGCGACGTGCCGAGGGTGCGCGGCACGGTTCAGGATGAGATCGAGGTTGTCGCGGCGGAAGGGGAGCCGGTGATGCGGTGAGGGGACCGCGGGCTCGTAATGCAGGGCGGCAGCAAGAACCAAGAAGATCAAGAGACGGCAGCTTCGTTGGACGGCGTGCGGTCGTGGTCAGATCCCTCGTTTCGGGACCGCCGTGAATACGTCCCTGTAGGCTCCCGCAAAAACATCCTGTTTTTGAGGGTCCCGAAACGAGGGATCTGACCACGACCGCGGTGTTTGCGGGGGCTGTGGCGCTCGATCAGGTGCGCATGGGTTGGATGCGCAACGGCGCGCCGTGCGAGGCACGGCGGTGTGAGGGCGGGTTACCTCAGAGTCCGGTTTGCCAGGTGCTCGGCAGGCCGGTTCGCTCCATCACGTCTTCGATGCGCAGGCAAGCCTCGCGGGCTTCGGGCTGGTTGCGAAGACTGCGTGCGATCGAATTCAAGAACGTGCCGATGACCTGGGTGTTGGGGTGCGCAGCGTCCAGTTCCGCCTCGACCCGCTCCATCAGCTCGAACATGTCGTCCCGATCGCAGCCTGGGAAGGTGAGCGTACCGACCGCGTCGTGCACGGCCGCCAGAGCCTGGTGTATTTCTGTGAGCTCCTGGGTATTCACGCGGCCACTTTGGACCCAAGTCCGCGGCAGGCGCAAGCCGTAATTTTGCGAAGACGGCGCAGCTGCGCACGGTGTCGGATCAGTGCCAGCGGGCGTGATTGGATTGCCGCGACGCAATGCGGCGCATAAGCTGCGGGACTTTCGGCGCTGCGCCGCGGTCTCACGAAGCGAGCCAATTTTGCGAATTGTCCTGTGCTACCTGATCGCCGGCTGGTCCGGTTTCTTCGTCATGGCGGTGGAACTGCTGGGCGGACGCCTGATGGCGCCGACCTTCGGCAGCAGTATCTACGTGTGGGGCGCGATCATCACCGTGTTCATGCTGGCGCTGTCGCTCGGCTACCTGGCGGGCGGGCGCTATTCGATGCTGGCGCCGAGCGTGCGCCGGCTGGGAGCTCTGTTGCTGGTCGCGGCGGTTACGGTGCTGCCGATCCTGTTCTTCGGCGATGCATTGCTGGACACGGTTTCGATCGCGGTTCCGGATCCGCGCTTCGGCTCGTTGCTGGCGGCCGCGGGCCTGTTCCTGGTACCGACGTTTTTCTCGGGAATGATTTCCCCGTACGCGGTCCGATTGCTGGTGCCGGATCAGCAGAGCTCCGGTCGGCATGCGGGGCAGCTCTATTTCGTGTCCACGTTCGGCAGCGCCGCGGGTACGCTGCTCACTTCGTTCTACCTGGTGCTGCTGCTGGAAGTGAACCAGATCCTGCTGACGCTCATTGGGATTTCGACACTGATCGCGGTGACGGCGATGGCCGCCGGCAGCGAGGTCAGGGAGTGATCATGCTGAAGTCGATCGTGAAAACGTTTGTGACCTTCCTATTCCTGCTGGCGCTGGCGCCGGCCCATGCGGAGACACAGAAACTGCTGCATTCAGAACGCTCGCTGTACCGCGAAGTCCTCGTTTACGAAACCGGCGCGCAACGCTGCATGTGCTTCACACGCCAGTGCCGGATCGGCCGGCAGTCGTGCATGGACATGCGCCGGCCGGACCATATCGAGCTGAACTATGTGCGCATGATGCTGGGGGCGCTGTACCTGAAGCCGCAGCCGCGTTCGGTTCTGATCGTCGGCCTGGGCGGCGGCACACTGCCGCGCATCCTGACGAAAATCCTGCCCGAAGTCCGCATCGACGTGGTCGAGATCGATCCGGCCGTGGTCAGGGTCGCGCAGCAGTATTTCTCGTTCACACCGAGCGAGCGCATGCGCGTGATCGAGGCTGATGGCCGGGTTTACGTGAAACGCGCCATTCGCGAAAAGCGCCAGTACGACCTGGTCATGCTCGACGCCTTCGATCACGAGTACATTCCGGAGCACCTGCTGACGCAGGAGTTCCTGCGTGAAGTGAAGACGCTGCTGGCGCCGGGCGGGGTGCTGGCGGCCAATACGTTCTCATCGAGCCGCCTGTACGATCACGAATCGGTGACCTACGCCTCGGTGTTCGGCACGTTCTTCAATCTCAAGCGCGACAACCGGGTGATCCTGTGGGCGAACGGGCCGTTGCCGACGTCGCAGCAGCTCGAAGCCAACAGCCGTATTTACGAGGCGCAGCTGACGCCGCTGGGTGTGGAGACGGACAAGTTGTTGCCGCTGTTCACGACGCGGCAGGACTGGAATCCGCGAGCGCGGTTGCTCACGGATCAGTACTCGCCGGCGAATCTGCTGAACGTGCGCGAGTGATCAGTTCACCGGGCCGCTGAGCTTTTCCAGCTTCTCCAGCGCCAGGTTCACGTCCTGCAGTACCGGCAGCGGCGAGTCGCCGCCGGTCATGTTCTCGTTGGTCGCAGTGGACAGCAGCTGCGCATCGGTCTTCCACGATTCCAGGATGCGCCGCTTGTCTTCCAGGTTCAGCGCCGGATCGTCGAGCACCTGCTGCGGCGACTGATAACGCTTGGTCGGGTCTGCGATGATTTCGGCAATGCGTGCGTCGTTGGCCATGTTCGCTCCGGTAACGATCCGCGTCTGTCTCAATCGCGACGCATGAGCAATCCAACCAGCAGCGCGACGCCGGCGGCAACGCCGACCACGCTCCAGGTGTGATCGCGTACGTAGGAATCCGCATCGTGTGCCATGCGGCGCACGCGCCGCCGCATTCGGCGGTTATACAAGTGATCGTACGTGTTGCGCAGTGATTCCTGAGCACGCGAACGCACTTCCTGGACACGATCGCCGGTCATCTCCGCGGTGACCTTGAGCAGGTCTTCGGTATCGCGCGCTACGGCGCGCAGGTCTTTGTGCAGGTCCTTCATCGGTGAGCGCAATGCGCTGCCGTTTTTCATGGCAGAGCCTCCAAAAGTTGAGCAGTCGAGGTCAGGTACGACTTACGTCGGTACCTGAAATCAACGCCCCCAGGGGCCGTCGGTTCCCTCGCCGTGTCTGCCACGTGCAGTTCATGCCTCTGCAGCCCGCTGATGGCAGCGTCGTACGAAGTGCCATACTGCTTCGCAGGCGGGCGTCACCGCGGTTTCCCGAACCGCGCCCGTGCGGTTACTCTTCATGTCGAGGATCGAAGGCCGTTTTCGTAAACGAACGAGCTAACCATGCCTGCCGCCAGGAAGAAATCGTCCGGCAAGAAGCGTGCGCCAGTCCGCCGCAGAACGCCGAAGAAGGCTGCGCCGCGAACGCGTGGCATCCAGCCCGAGGATTGCCGCATCGACGTAATGCCGGCGCCTGCTGCGGAAGTGGCGCAGCGCGTGCAGGACGAAGGCGGAGTCGTCATCGGTTGCTACTACGAGCCGCTCGGCCGCAATCCGCTGCTGCTGGCCGCATTGCCGATCGACAGCATCGAGCCCACGCCGTTCCAGCGCGACCTGTCCGATGCGCATCACAAGAAGCTCTCGGAAGTGATCGACCGTACCGGTCTGTTCCTCGATCCGGTCATCGCCATCACCGCGCCGGGCCAGGGCTTCTGGACGCCCAACGGCCGCCACCGCCTGGAGGCGCTGCGGCGGCTTGGCGGCAAATCCATCATCGCGCTGCTGGTGCCGAAGCGGGAGATCGCCTGGCAGATCCTGGCGCTCAACACCGAGAAGGCTCACAACCTGCGCGAGCGCTCCCTGGAAGTCATTCGCATCTACCAGGGACTGATCGAGGAGGACGCGAGCCGTCCCGAAAGCGACTTCGCCTTCTACCTGGAGGATCCGGCGCTGGTGACGCTCGGCCTGTGCTACGAACGCAAGGGCAATTTCTCCGGCGGCGCCTATCACCCGATCCTGCGCCGGCTGATGGAGTTTTCCAGCGAGCCGCTGCGCAAATCGATTGCGGTTCACGAGCGGCGGGCGCAGCAGTTGTTCGAGCTGGATCAGCTCATCGTCAAGGTGATCGACAAGCTCAAGCAACGTGGGCTGGTCAGTCCTTACCTGCGTGCTTTCGTGGTGGCGCGGATCAATCCGCTGCGCTGGATCAAGGATGAGCCGCCGCCCCTGGAGGAGGTCCTGAAGACCATGAGCGAGCGTGCCGGGCGCTTCAACGTGGAGAAGGTGAACCAGCAGGACCTGGCGCGCAGCGGCGGTCCGCCGGACACGGAATAGGCCAGTCGGTCTGGACGCCTGGTCGAGGCTATGCGCCTGGGATCGAGCCGGAGCAGCGGATTTTCAGTCCGCTGCCCTAGCCATGCGGGTTCGGATATGCGGGGTCAGGGGTGGCCCCGGCGAGCCAAATGGCGGGCGCAGCAGGGCGGTGCCCGAGCCGCCCGGCCGCTCACGGCAGTTGCCAGCGGCCGGTTCTCCCTTTATGTTCCGCGCTGCTCAATGAGTGGACCCCACGCCGTATGGCAATGAATTTTCTGGATTTCGAGCAGCCGATCGCCGAGCTCGAGGCCAAGATCGACGAGCTGAAGTTCGTCTCGAACGACGCCGAAGTGAACATCGGCGAAGAAATTGCGCGCCTGCGCGCCAAGAGCCGGACGCTCACCACCAGCATTTTCTCCAACTTGAGCCAGTGGCAGATCGCCCAGCTGGCACGCCACCCGCAGCGCCCCTACACCCTGGATTACGTGAGCACCATGCTCACCGATTTCCAGGAGCTGCACGGCGACCGCATGTATGCCGACGATCACGCCATCGTCGGCGGCCCGGCGCGGCTCGACGGCCAGCCGATCATGATCATCGGCCAGCAGAAGGGTCGCGATACCAAGGAGCGGGTGCGCCGCAACTACGGCATGCCCAAGCCCGAAGGCTATCGCAAGGCGCTGCGCCTGATGCACCTGGCCGAGAAATTCCAGATGCCGCTGATCACCTTCATCGACACTTCCGGCGCCTATCCGGGAGTCGGTGCCGAGGAGCGCGGCCAGAGCGAGGCCATCGCGCGCAATCTGCTGGAGATGTCGAATCTCAAGGTGCCCATCATCAGCGTCGTGATCGGCGAGGGCGGGTCCGGCGGCGCACTGGCGATCGGCGTGTGCGATCGGCTGCTGATGCTCCAGTACAGCATCTACTCCGTGATTTCCCCCGAGGGCTGTGCCGGCATTCTCTGGCGCAGTGCTGACAAGAAAGACCTCGCGGCCGAAGCCATGGGCGTGAGCGCCGAGCGCATCGCCAAGCTCGGCGTCGTGGACGAAGTCGTCAAGGAGCCGCTCGGCGGCGCGCATCGCGACCCGCAGGCCATGGCCGACAGCCTCAAGGACACCTTGCTGCGTCACCTCCATGAGCTGCAATCCATGCCCATCGACCAGCTGATGAACGCGCGCGAGAAGCGGCTGCGCGGCTACGGTGTCTTCAGCGAAGGGTAGCCGGCTGCGATCGACCTGCCTGCCCTGGGCAAGCGGCTGAAGCTGCAGTGTCAGGCTCGCCGCTGCCGGTTGCAGGACCGGCGGCAGATCGGAGATTGGTCAAGGTTTCATGCCTTTTTCCCCCGCAGCGCTGCTTGCCCGTATTCAAAGACATCTGCCGGCGTCGGCCAGCGGCCGGTTCTGTGTCGCTTTCAGCGGCGGACTGGATTCGACGGTCCTTTTGCACGCGCTCGCAGCTGCCATTCGCGAGCAGCCCCTGGGCGTCTACACACTGCGTGCCGTTCATATCGATCATCAGTTGCAGTTGCGCTCGGCCGACTGGCGCAGACACTGCGCCGACGTTGCTGCCGAAGTGGGCGTCGATTTCGCTTTCCAGCCGGTTCAGGTCCCGCCAGATCCCCCGATGGGAATCGAAGCGGCGGCGCGGACCGTCCGTTACCAGGCTCTGCGTTCGCTGATCGGGCCTGGCGACGTGCTGCTGACAGCCCATCACGCCGACGACCAGCTGGAAACGCTGCTCCTGGCCCTGGCACGTGGCGCCGGCGTCGGTGGCCTGTCGGCGATGCCGGCGTGCCAGGCTTTCGGCGAAGGCTGGCATTTGCGGCCGCTGCTGGAATTCACCCGCGCTGAGCTGGAGGAATGGGCGAGGGCGCAGGGCCTGTCATGGGTCACGGATCCTTCCAACGACGAGAGCCGCTTCAGCCGCAATTACCTGCGCCACGAAGTCATCCCGGCTTTGCGGCAGCGCTGGCCGGGTATTGCGCACAGCGCGGTGCGTTCGGCGGGGCATCTCGGCGAGGCCGGCACTCTGCTCGATGCGCTGGCCGCTTCGGATCACGCCGCTGCTGCTGTCGGTCCCTGTCTACGGGTGGACGCATTGGCAATGCTCGATGGCCCGCGTCGCCGCAATCTGTTGCGCTATTGGCTGCGATTGCACGGTGCGCGGCTGCCTTCGACGCGCAAGCTGCTCTCACTGGAGCACGACATGCTGGTGGCGCAGGAAGATCGTCTGCCGTGCGTCGAATGGGATGGCTTCGAAGTGCGCCGTCATCGGGGACTTCTGTACGCGGCCCCGCAGTTGCCGCCGGCGCTACCGCGAGACACGGCGTTCGAGTGGGACTGGAGCCGGGAATTCTTGCTACCCGACAGCCTGGGCTTGCTGCGGATGCAGAACGCGCGCGGTGCCGGATTGGTACGAGCGAAATTGCCGCCGTATCTGAGCGTGACTTTCCGTCACGGCGGCGAGTCACTGCAAACCGCGGGCCGGGATCACCATCGCAAACTGAAAAAGCTGATGCAGGATGCAGATATCCTGCCGTGGTGGCGCGGCCGGCTGCCTTTGCTGCATGCCGGGGGCCAGCTCGTTGCCGTCGGTGATCTGTGGATAGCGCAGGAATTTGCGGCGCGCGGCGACGAGGAAGGGATGCGGGTCGTATGGCAGGACCGCCCGCCGATTGCAGCGGTGCAGGGAATGGATGCCGGTCGCGTCGATGGCTGATGAAAGGGGCGTCACCTGAGCGCGTACGAGCGCTTTTCCTCCTTTCCTCACCTGAGTGATTCCGATAGACTGTGCTCCCGTCGTGAACACGGCGTTGCACGCATTGCATGCTGCCACGCAGTGCATCAGCCGAATTTTTCCTTTCATCTTCTCGAGCGACGGTGCCTCCGATGACTCGTTATATCTGTGTGACTGGCGGTGTCGTTTCCTCATTGGGAAAAGGCCTCGCCGCCGCCTCGCTGGGCGCCATTCTCGAAGCGCGCGGTCTGAAGGTGAGCATGGTCAAGCTGGATCCGTACATCAACGTCGATCCAGGCACCATGAGCCCGTTCCAGCACGGTGAGGTGTACGTCACCACCGACGGCACCGAGACCGACCTGGACC
>Ga0182745_1000436_pt1 | contig 47315 bp, 31 predicted proteins | sample eDN3rd30CKraftBY_FD_128523 | JGI IMG/M metagenome (GOLD analysis project Ga0182745, IMG submission 128523) | Enriched backyard soil microbial communities from Emeryville, California, USA - eDNA 3rd pass 30_C Kraft BY (version 2) (version 2) | ecosystem: Environmental > Terrestrial > Soil >...
CGAGTCGAAGGCTCTGCTGGAAGACATTACTGGGGCTCGGGTGCTGGGTTATCGTGCCTCGACCTATTCGATCACCAAGCGTTCGCTCTGGGCGCTGGATATTCTCAAGGAAGCCGGTTTCGAGTACGACTCGAGCATTTTCCCAATTTCTCACGATGTTTACGGCATCCCTGACGCACCTCAGACCCCATCGATCATCAAGACTCCTAAGGGGGCGTCGCTGGTCGAGTTCCCGATGTCGACTGCGCCCATGTTCGGCACGCGCCTGCCGGTATCGGGTGGAGGCTATTTCCGGCTATTACCCTACTGGCTGACTCGCCAGGGCCTGCGGAAACTCAACCGCCAGTTGCAACGGCCGTTCATTTTCTACCTGCATCCCTGGGAAATCGATCCTGGGCAACCTCGGATTCCAACCCGCTGGCTGTCTCGGTTCCGACATTACACGAACCTGGAGCGCTGTGAGGGGCGCCTGCGCCGCCTGATCGGCGAGTTCCGGTTCGGCACCGTGAGGGAGGTGCTAAGAGGGCAGGAACTGCTCGATTCGTCGCGGGTACTGCCGCAGGCAGTTCCCGCCGGCGTGGGTATTCGATGAGTGTAGTGCCGGCGCAGCCCGGGTCACAGTCGCAGCCGACGCTCTCCGTTCTCGACACGCCGAGCGCTGATTGGGATCAGTTCGTACTCTCACATTCCGACGCATCGGTGTATTTCCTGAGCGGTTGGGCTCGGCTCGCGCACGAAGTGTTTGGCCACAGCGCTTTCTTCCTGGAGGCCCGTGAACCTGGCGGTCAGCTGAGTGGCGTATTGGCGCTGGTGCGCCAGCGCAGCATCCTGGGGAATTTCATGACTTCCCTGCCGTTCTTCAATTATGGGGGCGCTTGTTGCACGCAACCGCAGGTCGCGCTGGAGCTGATGCAGCGGGGGCAGGCATTGGCCGAGCAACTGGGATGTTCCTACGTGGAGTACCGCGATGTGGAATCACGCCCGGGCGAGTGGCAAGTGCGGACTGACAAGGTCAGCATGATCCTTGCGCTGCCGGCCGATTGCGATACGCTGGCGAAACAACTTGGTTCCAAGCTGCGCTCGCAGATCAAGCGGACGGAGCGTGAACAGGCCGTCGTGCACAAGGGCGGGGCAGAGCTGCTCGATGCCTTCTACGAAGTGTTCTCCGAGAACATGCGAGACCTGGGGACACCGGTATATCCGAAGCGGTTCTTCCGCGCCGTGTTGGCCCGATTTCCCGACAAGGCCCGGATCGTCGTCATCGATCACGGCTCGCGTCCCGCGGCGGCAGGGTTTCTAATCCGTCATGCCGGGCGTGCCGAGATTCCATGGGCGGCCTGTAGTGCACATGCCAAGCCGCTGGGCTTCAACATGAAGCTGTACTGGGAGGTGCTGGTCGACTCGATCGAGCAGGGCTGCGGCAGCTTCGATTTTGGCCGCTCCACGCCTGATTCAGGCACCTACCGGTTCAAGAAGCAATGGGGCGCACAGCCGTTACAACTGCATTGGCATCGATGGGAGCGTGGCCGGCCTGCTGACGCCACCGCCGCGCCGATGTCTGAAAGCGGCGCCATGCGGCTTGCAACGGCTGTTTGGAAGAAGCTGCCGCTGCCCATAGCGAACCTATTGGGGCCGTGGCTCAGCCCAGGGCTGCCCTGGTGAGCGCCAAGCAAGCCCTCAAGTCGCTGGTCCAGGCGGCGGCGGCGCAGGTGGCTCCTGTCGGTTGGAGGCTGCGGCGGTCGGCGAGCCTGCTGGTACTCATGTACCACCGTGTATTGCCAGCGGACCATCCTGACCTCGAATTCGAGGAGCCGGGCATGTTCGTGTCGCCGCAGACATTGCGAATGCATCTCGGCATCCTCAAGCGGGAATTTGAGCTGGTGCACCTGGATGACTGGCTTGCCGAGGCAGGCAGCGGCAGGAAGATGCCGCGCCGAGCTTGTGCGATTACATTCGATGACGGCTGGCGGGACAACTATCAATATGCCTACCCGCTGTTGCGGGAGACCGGTGCGCCAGCGACGATCTACCTGGTCTCGGATCTGATTGGAACCTGCTATTCATTCTGGCCGAACCGGCTGAGCAGGTTGTTACGCGGCGGGCACGAGGAGGTTCTCATGCCGCTACTGCGCGAACGGCTGTCCGCCACTACTGCCGGCGACTCGAATGATGTGCTGATCGCCAAGTGCAAGGCATCGTGTTCCGATGCGGAAATGAATCAATTATTGGACGTCGCGGAACGCTCGATTGGCACAGCGGCGTCGATTGAGCGGGATCTGATGGATTGGGAAGAGATTCGCGAAATGGCCGGTAGCGGCCTGGTCCGGTTTGGATCGCATACACGCCGTCATACACGGCTGCGGGTGGATGTTTCGGTGGATAGCCTGCGCGACGAAATCGCCGGTTCGCAGCAATTACTTGCCGAGAATTTAGGCGCTCCGCCGCGTACGTTCTGCTACCCCAATGGCGATCATTCGCCGGAGGCGGTGGCCATGGTGCGTGAGCGCTACCTGGGGGCGGTAACGACGCAGCGAGGCTGGAATTCGCCCGCATCGGACCGCTGGCTGCTGCAGCGTGTCGGGGTTCACGAAGACGTATCCAAAACGGCGAACCAATTCGTGTCACGTTTGGCGGGGATCGGATAGGACAGTGAAACTATTCATGCCGCTACCACGTAGGTGAGTGAATCGTCCATTGACGTTGCGGAGGCCGGCTCACCTCGCACATCGAACAGGATCGGCGTGTTGTGGAAACCGATGGCCTGCAATTGTTTGAACTGATCAGGCGGATAAATGTAGTACAACATGGTCCGGTAGTGATGGCAGCGATCGTTGACCATCGAATACTCGTCCGTGTGGATTTCATGGCGTGCAAAGCGGATGCGGTTGTATAAACCGTAAGCGGTATATACACCAAATCTAGCGGCTCGTACCGCCAAGCGTAACGGATTGCGGCACAGGGTAAAGTCGGGCAGCTTGAAGAAACACTGGTGGGTCTTGTTGTTACGGTTGTAGGTCGAGAAAATGAAGTGCCCATGGGGTGCCAGCAGGCGGCGAACCTCTTTCAGGATGGCCAGGCGCCCTTCGTGCGCCACCATGCTGATGCCGTTGCATGCGAACATGACGAGGTCGAACGATCGATCGGCGAATGCGGAGAGACTGCGTGCGTCGGCAAGCTCGAATCGAGTACCGGGAAAGCGGCTGCGGCAGCGGGCAACCATCTCAGGCATATAATCCACGCCGACGTAGTCGTCACTCAATGCGCGCAGCGCGGAGACGGTTCTGCCGCCTCCCACCCCGAGATCGAGAATGCGTTTTCCCCTGGATGCGTGGGCGACCACCGCCAGTGCCGCGCGCTCCGGTGGCATCAGTCCGTCGTATGCGTCGTACGTATAATGGTCAACGGCGCGTTGCATCGTACGACGGTTGATCCAATCCATTATCGATTCTGGCTGCAAGATGGCCGCTCCGAATCCGACCCAATGTCGGATTGCGCTGGTTGAATGATCTGTCTGTGGATTACGCCCGGTGTGGGGCAAGATGTGCTTGGGGTAACAACTTCCGCGCTCAAACTCGAATCAGGCTGTCATATAGCGCTTGGTATTCCGCGATAGAGCTGTGCAGACTGAAGTCTCGCACCACGCGTTCGCGGGCGGCGGCTCCTAGGCGAGTTCTGAGCTCCCTGGTTTGCAGCGCCTTGACCACTGCTGCTGCCAGCGCAGTCGGGTCCTCCGTGGGAACCAGCAGGCCGGATTGCTCGTCCGTGAGCGCCTCCTGTGCGCCCCCGCTGCGAGTTGCGACGATAGCGCGTCCCGTGGCCATCGATTCCAGGAATGAGAGCGACAGTCCTTCGGTTTTCGAACTGGACACAAACACGTCGGCATTTTGAAACAAGGCGGCGGTGCTCTTGCGGAATCCCAGGAAGTGAAAATGCGAATCGAGCCGTAAAGCTTGCCGAAGCTCCAGCAATGGCGCGAATTTCTGGTCGTCGCCCTCTCCGACGACGGCGAAGTGGGCGTTCGGTACACGTTCCCGCACCAACGCAGCTGCTTTCAACAACACGTCATAGGCCTTTGGCGCACGGATATTGCCGACCGCCAGGGTCAGCAGGTCGTTGGGTCCGAGTCGCAGCTCGCGGCGCAGATCGTCCGCTGAGCCGGGCACGTAGCTCTCAGTATCCACGCCATTTTGGATCAGGGTAATTGCTTCCGGGGGCAACCCAAATTGCAGCAGAGCTTCCTGGGTGCTGGAGGAAACGGCGACGACTCGTGAGCAGCCATGCCTGATCAGCCAGCGTTTCATTCCGGAAAATCTGCCGACGTTGCGTAGATCGGTAGGGCCATGAAAAACGGAAATGACCGGTACCCGGGTAATCAAGCCGACCAATGCGCCATACACGGCGGATCCGAGCAGGTGGGTGTGAATGAGGCGAACACGCTGCTGCCGAGCCAGGCGAACCAGGGCGCGCAGATAGGAGAAATTCAATGAGCCTCGGGCATTGAGGATGACCGGCTCCAGTCCCAGTGACCGCAACCGCCCAGACAACCAATGCTCGCGTGGCACGACCGTCAGGGGCCGAAGCCGCCCATTGCCCAGGGCGACAGCCAACTGGCTGAAAACGGTTTCGGCACCACCGGGACCCCCGGTGTCGATCAGATGCATGACCGCTGGCTGTAACGTCTTATCAGTACCCATCAAATGGATTTCCGTTTGCCCATGAGCGCTTCCGCGTATTGGCGAAAGGCTGAAAGTGTCGGGCCGGGATCGTCCCAACGCAGGAATTCATAACGCATCCCGGGCCGCCAGGGCAGGGCGAACTCGGCGACGGCGCCGATCTTGTCCATGGCGGAGCCGTTCCAGCCGCGATTCCGTAGCCGGGCGTACAAGTTATCCAGGTCCCCAAGCCACCAGCGCAGCCGCTTGCCGATCGCATATGGGGGGGGAGCTGAGGGGATCCCCGTGGTGGCCAATTGATACAAGAACCAAGGAAAGTCGGCCCCGCTGTCGATGGCCAACTGGAGCGAGCCCCAGAGTCGGGCGTTGATCTCGATGAGCCAGAGACGGCCTTGGTCGTCCAGTTTGAACTCGACCATGGCTACGCCGTGCCAATTTAGGGGCCGTAGCAGCCGGTTTGCCGCTTCTACGCCTTCTTCGGGCAGGGCGACACTTTCGCTCAGGACGCTCACCCCGCCGCTGGGTGGCCGTTCCCGCAGCCTACGGTGGGCGAAATGGAAAACCGGCTTCCCTGCGTCATACAGCCCAAATACCCCGGCTCCTTGACCGGTCACATATTCCTGCAGCAATAACTCGTCCGAGTCGTCGATCAGGCTTTCCCCTATGGCGGTTTTCAGCTCGGGGGCATTCGCCGCGTAGCGCACGCCGCGTTTTGCCATGCCACTGTCGAGGCGCATCGCGGACTGTCGTGGTTTGATGACGACAGGATATTCGAGACTATCTGCATGTAACTCCCCCAGAGTCGCTCTCGTGACGACCAATGTGGCAGGGACACGGACCCCGGCTCTTTGGGCCAACTCGAACAGGCCTAGTTTATCGCTCGCAGTCTCGTAGGCATGGAGGTCCGGTAGAGCAAGACGCAGCTGCGGGATAAGGGGGCGGGATTGCAGGACCAGCGGTGTTGTGAGGTCCGTCATGGGCATGAGGACGGCGCCAGGGTATTGTTGATCCAGTTTTCCCAGCCATTCCTGGAACGCCCCTGGCGACGTTCCTGGGTCCGGGTAAAGCAGGGTCGATTGGCAGTATCTGGAACTGCTTGCCAACGGCCTGGTTTCGGCTTCGGCAACTATGGCCTGGACGCCCCGTTTGCCCAGGGATCGGGTGGTTGCCAGCGCGGAGCGCTGATTGCCGTCGAGGATGATGGTGGGAGGATGAGTGGACAAGATACAGTCTGGCCGGGTGGGGCGCTCTCGAACCGCTGCGAATAGACTGTAGTATGCCCGTATAATGAATATTCCGGTTTGAACTACCTAGCAATAATGTCGCCCATTTGGCTGAAACTGTATCCTCGAATCGAACGGGCTGTTGTGGCCATGGGAGGGTTCGTTGAACCCAATCCGCACCGCTGGCGCAACTTTCAGCGTGTCATATTCGTGTGTACTGGCAATATCTGTCGCAGTCCCTATGCCGAGGCAGTCGCCAGGCGACACGGCCTGGTCGCGATGTCCTGCGGGGTGGCCACTCAGAATGGGCTACCTGCCGATCCAACTGCGATCCTGGAAGCGGAGCGACATGGTCTCGATATAACCACGCATCGGACCACCCGCTGGGAGGATTTGTATATCCAACCCGGCGACGTCATTGTTGCTGCTGAGTTGCGCCATGCAATGGCTGTGCGACACAAAGCCCGGGAACGGCAATGTCCAGTCGTCCTGTTGAGCTCTCTCCTGCCGAAAAAATTTACCGTGTTACGTGATCCGTACGGGCGATCACAGGATGAATATGAGCGGGTTTTCAACCTGATCGATCTCAGCGTTGGGCACTTGGCGCAACGAATGCAAGGAAGCAGTTGGCGGGCCGCTGATCCATGGTCACTCGGAAGTATAGTGGGCAAGGCGCGCTCGCTGGCTGGACAAATGTTCAAGGAGCTCGCCGGGCGAGTGCTCGTTGCATTTGGTGCGCACAGGCGCTTGCTCAAGGGGAAAGCCGTCGTTGTGGCCTTCCATTCCATCACTGCCCAGAAGTCAGGTGGCGCATTGCGTTGCAGTGTCGATGACTTCGAACGCTACTGCCGCTTCTTTGCACGACACCTGAAATTGGAAACGCTGACCCAAGTCGTGGAGCGGCTTGAGGCTGGAACGCCGATGAACGGTGAACTTGTTATCACCTTCGATGACGGGTATGCGGACAACATAGAATTGGCGCTGCCGGTATTGAAGCGTTGGTCGTTGCCGGCAACCTTCTATATCACGACGGGATTCATTCAGTCGCAGACGCAGGCTGCATGGGATACGAAGGCGAAGCTGAGCAGCCGCTGGATGGACTGGGCGCAAGTCAAGACGCTCGCCGAGGCCGGCCATGAACTCGGGTCCCACACTGTAACCCACGTCAATCTTGCCACCGCGACTGAGCAGGAGGCTGAGTCGGAGCTGCGACAATCCCGAGACGATATCATTATGCGTACGGGCTTGGTGCCGAAGCATTTTGCAGTGCCTTTCGGTCGGGCTTTCCCATCGTTGGGCCAGACAGCTGACATTGCCCGTGCTTTGGGATTTCGGAGCGTATCCTTATGTCGTGGTGGCATCGTGCCGGGAGGGGCGAATGTTATGCGCATCGAGCGCTGGCCAATTAATCCTGCTGCGTACCTGTCGCCCTACGGGTGGTTGCTGGATGTAGTTAGAGTTTCTCGCTCGGCTCGAATTCCAGTGCAAACTGCGACCTGATTACTTTGATTTTGGTGTGATTTCTTTGGTGGCGCTAGCAACCCCACTTCCAGTCGTTCTCCGCCAAACCGGAGTCTTAGATGCTTGTGGCGGTAGTTTGCGCCGGATGGCTAAGCGCAAAGACACCGTGAGCCCAAAATGAACCCAAAAACTCGGCAAGTAGGTGGCCGTGAGAAACGTCGCTGACAGTACTAACGCCGTGCATGCCGCATTCATGCCTAGCGCAAGGCTGCGTAAAAATTCAAAACCAGGGCGTCGACATATTATTTCGGAACGCCAGTTCATCCAGAATGAAATCAGAATCATGGCAGCAAACAGGATAAGACCAGGGTAGCCCAGTTCCGCGCCAATCTGCAGATAGGTGTTATGTGCTTCCTCCACCCGGTGGGAAATATCTGGATCGAAGTAATGGTCCTTGAAGTATGGTACCCAGTTGAAATAGCCCACTCCGGTAGACGGGTGGGAATCCAGCATTTCGCGAGCTTTTTCCCAATAGTAGATGCGCGTTAGAGAAGTCTCATCCTTGCCCGCGGTCTGAAAGCGTTCAAGGAATTGTGATGGCATGACTAAATAGCCAAAGCAGCCAAGCAACGCGACACCGGCCCATGTTCGGAATTTTCTCTTGGTAAAGATGGATAGGTAGATCAATGAACCCACGGCTCCAATAATCGCTCCCCGGGAACTGGAGGCGACTATGCAGCCCACTGCCGAAATCGGCAGGAAGTACATGAGCCATTTCACCCACCCTTTCCAATACTGGCGCAGAAAAAAAACAAAGCAAATGGTATAGGAGAAAAATACGGCCATTTGCATGCCCAGTTCGCCAGAATTTCGGAACCAGCCCGCGCCCGTTACTCCGTAGCTGGCGAAACTAAAGCCACGTCGCACCCAGCTGAAGAAGCCAAACTCGGACATTCGCAGATTGCTGACAAAGTACACGAGCAAAAATAGAAACAGACGCCGCTCGTTGTTGACGATACTAGTAATCAATATGAATACTATGAGGGGTATATAGATTAGGTCGATTCGGCTGAAGGAGATGTCCGGACGATAGGCCAGCACCGACGAGACCACACAATGCGACAAAAATAACGTGAAGAACACCAATAAGGTGGAAGGTGAAAACTTGCTTTGCTTGTCGACAGCGAAGCCGATCATCGCACCGAATATGCTCAACTTCAGGAATGGCAATATGCCGAAGATGGCGTACTGCTGCTCTGGTTTGACGTACTCAAAGAACAGGTAAATGCACATCGCAATGAACGCGGCGTGCTCGGACCGATACGCAGACCAAATGATTCCGGGTCGCAGGGTATATATCTGCTCCTCGTCTCGGATTTGGGGAGCCACGGCGGAGTTAGAAGCGGCGCTTCGTGATTGTCTACCGCTCATCTCGACTCTCATCCGGTGCCCTGAGGGGTAACCGTAGACTATTCCCCATGTGCACCCTATAGGTCCGAAAGCGAAGCTTTGCTAAATTGCATCGACATTGGTCCAAATTACGTAAGTAGCTGAATTATCAATTCATATCGTCGTCATATCGCGACGAGTAGTACCGGCGTCATTAATCGTCAGATACTATCAATCCAACACTGCGAACTGTGAACTGATTCCGCTAAGGGTCGGCCAGCGCCGTTTACCGTGTCGGTTATGCTGCTCACAGATTCTAGACCTGTCCGGCCCGTTGTGTGGGCTTGAATAGGCTATATGGGCATTTTGTATATTTGAGGTACTCATGATCAAGCTACTGAAGCAAGCTATCGCATATGCGCTGCCTGCGGCATTCCTCGCTTTGCCTCTTCCGGCGATGGCCTGGACCCACCACATCGACTGTGAGGATGGTGCGCCCGGTACCCTACCGGCCAACCAGAAAGGTACCGATGCCGCCTATTGGGGAACGAACACCTTATATTCCACTGAACAAGTAGGAACGGGCAAGCAGAGCTGCAAGTTCAGCATCAAGCAGGGATCCGAGGGGTGGCCGGGAACTGGTGGTCCACTTGAATGGGGCGCCATCTTCAAGCTCCCTGTGGCGGTTAATGTCGGGGAAGAGCTATGGACGCGGGTGAGCGTGTTCCTGCCTAACGATTTCCAGATTGTTTCCAACTCTGGCATGTTGAAATTCATACGCCTGCACACCAGGACTGCGACCACGAATACCGGCTGCCTGGATTTATTGATGGGCGACAAGAGGATCCCGCTATGGGATCAGCTTCTCAAGCGCGACAGCTACCCCCCTTATGTGATGAGTTTCGAGGGCCGGCCGCGTTTGACTATGGTAGGAACTCGTCCCACTGATGATCCGGTACTGGGTAGGTGGGAGACCTATGAGGTTTATGTGAAGCTGGATTCTGTCAGCGTCGATAATGGCGGGATGGGGATAGTGCGTGTCTGGAAGAACAACAAGCTCATCAGCAACGGTACCAACCAAGTCGCCGCCTCGGATAAAACCGGCATCATCGATTCAATCTACCTTTTCACCTACTGGAACGGCACGGCCCCGGCCGACCAGTATGCTTACATGGACGATATGATCATTACCAATGAACGTCCCGCCAATCGCGACGCCAATGGCTATGCTTTCATCGGTGCACCAATCATGGGTGGTAAAGCTCCTGTACCTCCCTCCGGTGTGGTTGTGAACTAACGTATGTACAGCCGTGCCCGACAAGAATGCCGCCCTTACGAATCCAGCCCGCGTGCTGCGTGATCAGCGTCCCATGTGGTGGCTCGATGGGTAGCGTATAATAAAAAATTCGCTCGTTTACTTAGAGTCTTTGCCTTTGTCGAAGCTCTCAACGGAACGCTATCTGGCGGTCGATTCGCTGCGCGGGATTGCTGCGTTAGCGGTTACCTTCTTTCATCTGCATCACCAGGCATTTAAGGGAGTCAATAGCGAAATAATTGCGGCTCTTTCCGCTGTTCTGCAGTACGGTTACTTGGGTGTTCCTGTATTTTTCGTGATCAGCGGATTCGTCATTGCGGCGACGATAACGGCTCCGGACGTAACCTTTCGATACGTAGGAAAGTTCGCAATCAAACGCTCCTTACGGCTGGACCCGCCTTACTGGTTGTCCATTGCTTTGGAGATTTCTTTAGTCTACATCACCCTGGGCGTGTTCGGTATTGACGTCAAGATTCCGAGCCTCGAACAGATCACAGCTAACCTCTTTTACTTGCAGAACTTGGTGGGGGTGGGGGACATTGCTGCCAATTACTGGACATTGTGCTTGGAAGTCCAGTTCTATCTGTTTCTGGCCCTGGTTTTTGCTGGTGCCAATAAGATCCCTACTTCACGGGCCAGACGAAATTTCACTGTCTCGATGTTTGTCGTGACGGGATCAGTTTCGTTGCTCATTGCTGCAAAGGTGATTTCGAATCCAGTGCCAGGATTGTTTCTTTCTCATTGGTATTTGTTCCTGCTCGGCTCGACATGCTACTGGGTCAGTATCAAGCGCTCTATCGATAAGTCAGTGTTCTTCAGCTACTGCGTCCTGGCTATGACGGTTTTCGTGTGGAGAAGCCGAGAAAATCACTACGATGCGCTGAACACTTTAGTCGCGATTGCGACTGCCATATTTTTATATGTTGCAGCCAAGCGTCAGAAAATGTCCACTTGGCTGAGTAGTCGAGTGCTGCTCTATCTAGGTTCGATTTCGTATTCCCTTTATCTTTTTCACGCCATCATCGGTGATCGCTTCCTGTCATTCGTCAATCGTGTGTTGTTGCCTAGGTTTGGCATATCGATTCAATCCACGCCCATGGCGTTGTTACTGTTAGTTCTCGTTTTGGCTGTTGCACTAATTTCCGCGCACTTAATCCACGCGCTCGTAGAAAAACCATCTGTTAGGCTGTCGAAACGGGTGCGGCCGGCTGCTTGCAGTTCAATATTGGACGACCTACGGGGCGCAAGGGGAGATGATGTCGAGGGGCCGCCGCGGATCTCCCCCCGCTCCGCTGCTGAGTAGTAGTCCTGAGTGGTCCTAATTTACAGATCCAAGACAGCCGCCATGATGGGCTGGCGGCCGTCGTTCGTCTCGGCGTGAAATTCTAACTCTTGCGCTTTCGTCGCCTCACCAACAGGCCGAGCAGGCCAGCCGAGAGCAATGCGGCTGATGCAGGCTCTGGGACGCGGACAAGGTAATCGATGGACGCACTTATTGACGTGCTTCCGCCATTCGGCAGCGGGGGCTCTCCGCCAAACGACAGAAATCCACCGATGAATTGATTTACTGGCAGGTTTCCAGTAGCGAACAAATCAGAAAATGGATCGCCGCTGAAATTAAAAAGAAGCTCACCGTAATCTACTGAAGCAGCAGATACGCCTGGAACCTCGTCGAAAAACTCCATCTGTCCAGGGCGAACAAAAGCATAGCGTAGATCGGTTGCTCCGTAAAAAGACTGACCGGCCATGGAAATCTGGTAGCTAAAATCCATGCCATAGTACACAGCATACGGAGAGTCGCCTGACGAAGATCTGCGGCCGGTTTCCGGATCAAATGTGATCATGCCAACAACCTGAGGGTTGTCGTTGTACACCAATGCCAGGGGATCGTATTTTGTCACCGTCCCAGTGAAGACGTACGTGACCGGATAGGCGAGAACACCCGCTGAGAAAATAAGCGCGAGCGACCCAACGATAAGACGGCCAAGTTTCATAGCAGCTCCTCCTGACATATTTGTTCTAGGGCCCTCTTGATGCAAAGGCTCAGGCGGTTCTACGGCGCCTAGAGATCAGAAGGCCAGCAAGCCCTATAGAAAGGAGCCCAAGCGAAGCTGGTTCGGGAACTGCCTTTGGCCCGGACGTGTAATTGCCGCTCCCAGTCAGAACATAGACTTGCGCAAAGGAAGATTCTTCCCATGGCGGGGTTGAAATGCCAATTTCCAGGCGAAAAAAAGTTCCCTCGAGATAGGTCTCGCCGTTACCTGATATTTTCCAGTCATCGGAGATGTCCGGCAGAACTGCCACGTATCCAGAGTAGAAACCCACCGGACTAGTCTGCTCGTGATCGCCCGTTTCCCAATCGAAGTAAAAGGGCGCCACGACAAAGCTCACGTCTCCGACTGAGATCCCCCATATCGGCTGTGTGTTGCAGCCGCCCGTAGACTTGACTGCAGCCCCATCACATACGGCGTCCGGGTCATAGGTCGCAAATCCGGTGAATGGCGATCCTGGGTTGAACCCCAAGCCATCGAGTGAGCGACCATCCGGCATGGGCTCTCCCCCGCTTGAAAACTGAAAGAAGTTGGAGATGGTCCCTGAAAAGGTATAGGTCACGGGGATTGCCAAGGCGACCGATGGCGCCGCGAACATTGCGCCAAGACCCAGCGCAACCAGCAATCGCGCCCGTAGTGCGCGAACGGAAAATAGACGGCCCATGGCGGTCCTCCTGTTTTCTTATTCTTACCCTCTCATAAGGGCAAATTGCCCTTATGCATACTTCGCGCCATCGCTGTCAAAACAGTAACTTAAATTTTCACGCCGCTATTTTTTGTAAGAGATTTCGACGCCCAATTGCCGAATTGGTGGCGGCTGGGGTCCGGTGTTGGAGTCGTAAGCGTCATCCCGAGCCTTGGGATGACGCTTATTGCTATTGTCGTCTAGAGTCTCACACTCTTGCGGCGTGACTCACGCACGGGGCTCTCCGAAATACCCAGCTCGGTTCAGTCCGGAATTCATGAGCTGACGCTCGGTACGGGCACAGTGGGGTGTGACGGTCTGCGCTTCCTCTTCAGACTCGGGCGCTCTACCAAGAACCATGACAACAAGGCAAAAATTAGGCTCAGCATGAGTGTGGCTAAGGTGTATTTCTGTCCGAGGAGTCCGTAATAAAGGAACATGTTCATAATGGGTATATGGTAGATGTAGATGCCATAGGAAATATCATGGCCATGCAGTAGTTTCGATACTTGGGGTGTGGTGTACGCCGCAATGAAGATTGTCGCGATCAGCGGAAAGAACAGCAATGGGCTGATGGCGTTGTCCAAGCGCAACCCCAAGGCATGCATTATCAGCGCATACGTCACATACAGAGGTAGCGCCACCAGTAGGGTGCGGCGTCCGAGGTGGCGGGCCAGTAATTCAAAGTTACGCTGCACTAGTACACCACATAGGAACATATAGAGCCAAGGAAGGAAGCTGACTCGGAAAAGCTTCCACCAGTTGGCATCTGCATATAGTGGCTGCAGGTAATAGAGAAGGCGGTTGCAGGCGAGCGATGCGCAGACAAGTAGGATGAGGTTGGTATTGCTGCGGCGCCGCTCGCCGGTCACCGAGAGCCGATAAATGATCGGGATCAGGAAATAGAATTGTAACTCGACGCAAATGGTCCACAAGCTGCCATTCAGGACTCCATCGCCGAATGCCCGCATGAAGTCTGGATTGTAGAATTGCAGGAGGGTTGTTTTAGCTGCGTACAGCAGCAGGATGTCAGAGAGAGTTGCGCCAGCTACAGCGAAATATCCGGTAAGTGCTATAGCGACCAGATTCAGTACCACGCACACATGCAGTGCTGGGAAGATGCGCAGCGCGCGATTGCGGGTATATTCAGGTAATGCGCTGTTCTTCTCGTAGGAGCGGCTGATCAGGAGGCCGCTAATGAAAAAGAACGTGGGTACACCAGGGAAGCATTCAAGTACCTTGGCAATCCACGAGGAGTGCCAAATTGGCGATAAATAGCCGCTGACATGCAGCACTGCAACCTGGGTCGCGGCAAATAGCCGGATCAGGTCGAAATTGTTCTCTCCTATTTTGGGGGACATGGCAAGCCTCTGTCTGAATATCGCAGTCTGAATGGACGCTTCATCTGATTTTCCACGCGCCGGATCCAAGCCGCGACAGAAGGGACCAGGAACGCCCGGTCAGATAACAGTAGAATATGAAAATGTTCTTTGTCCGACTGGCCCGCTTTAAGGTCGGAAACTTCACCCAGGACATCCCCGCAACCATCAGTAGGATCAGGCTGAGACAGCCGAGAGCTAATCGCCAGTCTACGAATAGCAAGGCTATTGCGGCCAGATGGAGGCCGACGAATGTCAGCGTAATCAATGCAACCTTCGACTTCAGTATATTTGACAGGGATTGGAAGTCGCCTGAACCATGCCAACCCTCACGCCGCAGAAATGCTGCGATCGTCAGCGGGTAGTCGTGGTGAATCACCTTTAGGTCAGGATTGATGTTAAGGGCGCATCCTTTATCCCGCGCGCGCATGCAGAATTCATAATCCTCGCCGGTGCGCAAAGCAGCATCGAAGCCGCCGATCTCGTCGAAAGCGCTGCGGGTGAAGATGATGTGGCCAGTGCCGAGGTAGACGTGCTTGTCGGTCGACATCTCCGCAAACCAGTGTTTGATGATGAGGTTTTCACTAGGTGGTGGTAGGCAGCGTGACCCGGTCAGTTGTAGAGGCTGTCGCTGCAGTTCGGCAACGGTGGCATCGAACGCCCGCGACCATTCCGCGGTCAGGCAGACATCCGCATCGACGAATACGATCAACCATCCGGTGGCGTTGCTCACTAGGAAGTTTCTCAAGGCGGCGATGGTTCCGCCGCGAAATTCCATCACTTTCGCTCCGAGACTGGTTGCAATGTCCGCTGTCCTGTCGGTTGAGCCGTGATCACCCACAAGGATCTCGTATGCATGGCTCTTGGAGCTGAACTGACGAATTGCCTCGATGCAACAGCGAATGTTCACTTCTTCATTGAGAGCGGGAATGAGAAATGAAACTTGCACTATGAGTGCCTCGTGTGGATTCTGAGCATCTTGGCTGAGGGATTCAATCTGCTGCAACAGTGTTGTGCACTCTTTCTTTGAATGAGGCATATTTATGAGACGCAAGGAAAGTATCTGCAGCTGAGGTGGAGCCGTAAATGCTCAAGTGACTGCCTTCCCAGCTGTACGGGATGCCTTCTGCAGTAACATCGGACGGTTTCCCATCCACCAGGAAAAGCGAGTCGCGGTCGATAAAAATAACGTTGTCGTATTTCTTTGAGTATTCCGCGAGCATGCGGTTGCCGTCCGCTTGCGCTTTATCCCTGAGAGTGCTTACTTTGCTTATATCAAAGGTGCCGCTGTGCAGGATGCCCTTTCTGTAGGAACTTGTGATATTCAGGTCGAACTGCTTTGGGCTGGCCATGACGACAACTGTCCTCACCTTTGGGGCAATATAGTCGATGAATTCAAAGACGCCGTCCATCTTACCCTGTGACAAGACAGCACCCCAGCTGCTACCCAATACAGCGAAATCATAATTTTCAATATTGTTGACGATGTATTTTCTGTTGAAGAGGCATTGTTCGAACGCGCGGCTGCTCTTTGGTCCGGTAAAGTCCTCGTTCATGCTTGGGTAGCACCAATTCGTGGTAACGGCGTTGATGTCAGCCTTGGCGTCCAGTCCTGCCTTGTTCCATAGTGGCTCATAGTGCCCGGCAAATGAGTCTCCGAACAGGACACCTTTGATCTGTGCCGTTTTGTCTCCGAGCCAGCACTCCAATCCTTTGGTACCAAGAGGGAGGCTCTTTATGGTGTCCACGCTGTAGAAACACCAGCCGTTGTCTATTTTCGGAAATCCAATGCCCTTTATGCGTGCGGATGCCGGCATGCGATTGGGATAACCTTTGGTCAGGTGCCCAGACAACCCTGTGGCAATCAGAAGTGCGCTGCCAGTCGCGCCATAGGTGAAGATGGCTCGTCGGCTGAAATGCTGTCTGTTTCTGAACGGTCGCTCGACGTATTTCCAACTGAAATAGGCAAGAACGATGGCGGCAAGAGCCAGGGACCCAAACAGTGCTTGACTTGGCTCGTACAGGCTTCTCTGCCGCGCGAACGCAAACAGCGGCTGGTGCCACAGGTACGCACTGTAGCTGATCAGGCCTATGCCCACGAGCAGCTTGTATCCCAGCAATTTGCCGACAACCGTCTCGCGCGAAGCAAAGAGAATGATCAGTGCTGCGCCAATCGTGGGCACTAGCGTATATACGCTTGGAAAGGGTGTTTGGTTGTCGAATGCCAGGATTGCGTATATGAGGAGCAACAATCCAACGGCGCCACCAATTTCACCCGCCATCCTGCCAGGCTGTTGTGTCCTATCGGATGAAGCATAGAACGCAACGAACACACCTATGAGGAGTTCCCAGGCGCGTGTCGGCAGAAGATAGAAGGCAGCCGTTGGATCCACTAGGGAACCCCATTGTGCTGCTGCCAGACTGAGGACAGCGATGATAACTAGGATCGAGATTACCGAGCGCTTTCCCAGGCGCCATGTCAGCATCAGGAAGGCGGGAAAGAACAGGTAGTATTGTTCTTCGACAGCCAGGCTCCAGGTGTGCAACAACGGGTCCTGCTCTGATGTGGGCGAGAAGTATCCGCTGGCCATGTTGAACCAAATGTTAGAAGCGAACGCGGCGACTGCCACCAGTCCTTGCGAAAAGCTTTTCAAGTCTTCCGGAAGCAGCCACAGCCAGGCCACTGGTAGGCATGCAAACATTACGAAAAACAACGCCGGCAGGATGCGTCTCGCCCTGCGTTCCCAAAAATTGAAGAGTGTGAAAGTACCTGCCTGTTTTTCGGCCAGTATGATCGACGTGATTAGGTAGCCACTAATGACAAAGAAGACATCGACGCCGACGAAGCCACCACTGAAAGTAGAAAAACCGGCGTGAAAAAGAATGACTGGGAGGACAGCTAATGCGCGCAGTCCGTCCACTTCTCGTCTGTAGTTCATCTGTTCGAGGTGGTGTGCTGAATGTTGTATGGCGCTGGCAATTTTACGGAAGGGTAGATGATGGTGTTACCCGTAAGCCTGCGACCGATCTCACGATCTGCTCCATGCCCGAAATTTGCTGGCTGTTGGAAAAGGTCTCGAGAACGCGTTGACGTCCTTTCATACCCATCTCCCTTCGCTGATTTTCGTTGTCCAGCAGCAGTTCTATTTGCGCGGCTGCGGCTTTGTGATCGCCCACCGGAAACAGCAGGCCCGTTTCTGGCGTTACGGCATCACGTAGTCCGGGGAGATCGGAAATGAGGAGCGGTAGGCCAGTGGCGGCCATCTCTGCCGACGACATGGGAAACGAGTCCCAACCGGTCGAGGCGATCATGCCGATGCTGCAGGATTTCAAGAGCTGCGGCACGTCACCGCGATATCCGCCAAATGTGACGTGGGGTTCCGCGGTTGTGCCCTTGTAGAGTGGAGAGAATCGCTCCTCTTGCCCAGGTTTGTTGCCGAGAATCAGGAAGTGCACGTCCTTCCGGCCGAGTTCGTGTATCAGATGAACGGCAGTTTTGACTATGATGTGAACTCCCTTTCTTTCCTCCATGTGCCCGGAGAAAAAGACGATCTTCCGGCTTCTATCTATGCCGAATTGGTCATGGGCATACCAATCAACTGCAGCAGGAGGAGAGAAACGGTCCGTATTGATGCCAGTCCGTACGATGCTGGTCCTTTGTCGGGGGATTCCGCGCCCGGATATAGCGGAGTCCCTCATGCCCTCCGATTGGAAGATGTAGTGATCTGGCTGATGAAAAGTGAGTGCAACCTCCAGTCGTTTGAGGAGCAGTTTTATTCCTCGGTTGATGCTGCTCATGGGCGCTCCCCAGTAGGAAATGAAATGCTTCACACCGCCGCGGCGTAGATAGGCGTACGCCTTCCGGCGCACGGGCTGATCGAAGCCGAATACGATACTTATGTTGTGTTCCCTGATGTAGTTCTCGATTCTGGTCAGGTGCTCGGGTGATTTGGATGCAGCGTCAAATTCAATGATATTGATCAGCTCCTTGGGAAGAGTCGGGGACAGGCCATGCTCCAGCGTCCGGTAGGCGAAGTGTATGTCCTTATGGGACCGTACGATGTTTTCTGCCATTCGGAAGAAGGTGACTTCATGGCTTGCCGCGGCGAATCCTGGATTCGATTCGCAGTGAAAGAGTATGAGTATGCCGGCCATTTCAATTGATCAGAGTCGTGTGTGATTAATTCAATGGATATGCGTGTTATTCGTTGACCTTAAGGAGGTCGCCCTCGGCCCAACACGCCAACTCGAGTAGGTATACCGGAAGCTCGCACGCCATCGGCAACTCCCGCGAGTATCCCTGGCCGAGATGCGCTCGCGCCAACCGAGGTGGCAGGAACGAGGGTTTGAGGAGTGGCGAGAGCCAGAGCCTTCTGCCGGCCCACCGAGCCACCGATCGGCCGTACGCCAGCACTCGCCTCCGATTCCGGATACTGCTGAAGTCGGCGTGCTCATTGGACAGAGGCGGATGGTCAGGGTAGGCTTCCGTCAGTACCGTTTTCCGAAACGTCCGATCGGCAAGTTCCTGCCAGGGGATCGGGCCGAGCAGTTCTACTACCGACCGATCAAGGAAGGGAGCCAGACCGACCGCTCCACCCAGGTGCAGGCTCCAGGGCATGAGCGCGACGTTCCGTCGGGTACGGGTGAAGAGCCGGAAATTTCCCCACGGATCCGCAGCTCCCTGGAATCCCGCCGCGTGGCGCACCAGGTGCTCCACCGCGCGCTCCCGCGACCAGCGTTTTAGGATGTTGGTGGGGACAACTGAGGGAAGGTACCCTTCCTCAAGGATGCTTGCCGCCGCTTCCTCCATCCGGCCCGCGTCCATCAGCCGATTGACACCTTGCGTGATGTGGTTCGGCTCCGCTTGGAGGTCGCCGCCGATGCCGTCGAGGAATGAGGCGAAGCCCGCCGCGCGAACATAGTCGGGTAGTGGGTGATACCAGGCATGCTCATGGGTGCACAGGTGGGTGCGTCGGAAATTGCGGAGCTGCTGGCCTAACCGGTCGCACTCCTGTTCGAGCAGCAAGTGGGGTAAGCCGGTGTCGCGGGCGATATCGGCGGCAAGCCTGGCGTCCTCGTCTTGGCGCGGCGGGTGGTGCCGGACCGTAAGGCAGAGTTCGGGTGGATGCCTGAGGTGCAGCATCGAGTAGAGGAGGAGCCGGGAATCCAGGCCCCCGGTGAGCGGCAGTACCGTCCGACCCGGGATCGAATCGAGCGCACGGCCCACCGCGTCGCGGACCACCCCCGGGTAGTCCCCCTGGCGGCGCCGGCGCGCGCCCTGTTCCGCCTCGAAGCGAATCGGTCCGAGTGCTTCGAGCCGCACGTTCCCACCGGACCACCGGAGCGTGGCTCCAGGAGGCAGTGCCCGAATCCCTCGGAAGGGGGTGTCCTCGCCGATGAAACTTCGAAACCGGAGGAAGACGGCCAGCGCATCGTCGTCCAGTTCACGGCTGTCCAGGTGGGGAATCAGTTCCGCAAGTACGGGCGACACCCCGATCCCGTCGTTGTTTGCGAACCAGAAAATGGGTGAGAAGCCCAAACGATCGTTCCGCACCACCAGTTCCACGCCGTCCCATGTCCATTCGGCCCAGATGCCCTGCGGGATGCCGTTCCACTCTCCGGGGAGCCGATATCCCTGGAAATAGCGGGCGGGACCTTGGGCGCTGAAGTTCCCCGAGCCGGCATTTCGCCAGAGCAGGAGAAGCGGAGCCGGGCACGGCGGTTGGTCGTGCAATCGATCGTGAAAGGAAGGCATTACGTCCGTCCGGGAAGTCTGGCCTTGAACGAAATGACAAGGGATTTGATGTAGTCCTGGTTAGGACTGGTCGTCCAGACGATGCTTGCCAAGGCCGCCAGGGCCATCATCAGCAGCAGCGCCTTGAGAAGGACGTCGATCCAGATGTTGTCGGAACGGAAAACGAAAAGGCTCAGGACAAAAGCGGCGCAGCTCAAGGCGAGGAGCAGCAGTGTTTGACGGACTCTTATGCCCATGTCGTAAAGAGTGCGGCCCTGGCGATAAGTGATGATGAATTGGCACAGCAGCGCAATGGTCAAGGCCGCCGCGGCACCGATGTATCCGAACCGAGGAATGAGTGTCAGATTGAAAACCGTGACGATCGCGGCTGTCAGATAGCTGATATAGCTCAGCTCCTTGGTTCTATCAGTGACCAGGAAGCTGAACGAGGTAAAGGTGGCAAGACAGCTCAGCAGCGTGCCTATTGTCAGTAGAGGGACGGCCAAGTGCGCCTCGTGGAAAGAGGGTGCCGCCATGATGCGAATGACAGGTTCGGCCCCTATCCCAATGCACAAAGCGACTGCAATCATGAGGACTGTGATGAACTCTGCCGTGCCGGAGAATATTTTCTGAGCATCGCTGTTGTTGCGGTAGTTGAATCGTTCTGTGCTCCAGAATTGATTGAAAGGCGTCCAGACGAGGAATGAAAGGATAGCCGCAAACTTTGCAGCGAGTTCGTAAAGACCGACATCCGACAGCGACCCAAAGATTCTGATGTAATACCTGTTACCTGAGTATATGTAGAGTGATGTAAGGCCAGCGAACCATAAAGGCCAACTGAACCGTAACATGGCGCCAGCAAGCTTCGTGTCGAAGCGGGTGCCGGTCTTGAAGACCATGTAGCCGGCCAAGCCAAGCGCATATACGCTGGACGACACCACACCGCTGATCACTACTCCCATTACTTCCAGCTGCATCCAGACCACGAGACCGATGTTGAGAGCCAGCTGCAGGACCAGTTTCGACAAGCTTACGCTGATGAAGAACACAGGCCGCTGTTGAATCCTGATGAAAGTCATGCCGTAGTATTCGACGGCTTGCGTCAGGATAAGTGTCCCGAAGAGGCCGACTATCAGCGCGTGTCCCGATGTGCCGAACAGCAACGATGAGGTTTCGTCGCGCAGGAAGAAAAGAACCAGGGAGGTGAGCGCGCTGATCACGCCGGTAATGATCAACGCCGTAGAGATGACGGAATTTCTGCTCTTCTCGTCATCTTGCTCGAAATAGTACTTCGGCATCGCTGCCATCAAGCGCGCGCCGAACAACGGCTCCATCATGGCCATGGCGAAGGTCAGCAGGCCGACCACCCCGTAGTCCGCAGGGGTGAGATAGCGCGTGTAGATCGGCAGCATCAAGAAACCCGCAAGCTGTCGAATCACGTTGCCAGCCGCATAGATGGTCGAATGCTTGACTATGCGGCGGGCCTGCGACTGCGAGTTACTCATGATTCGTAGGAGCCCGACGGAGCAGTTGCTGATATAAGGAAATGACGGCGCTGGCGTTGCTATCGGTGCTGAACCTCTCATCCAGGTGCGATTGCCGAGGTTGCCCGGGATCCCATTGATTCAGTAGCACGTCTATGTGAAATGCATACGCTTCAGGGTTGTTTTTTTCAACAAGCTCAGCTCCAGGGTATCCACGCAAGGCATCTGGTATGCCGCCGACTGCATGTGCAGCGATGCGCTTTCCGACCGCCATGGCCTCTAGAATGATCATCGGTAATCCTTCGTGATCTGAACACAGCATCAAGACATTCAGTCCGGCAATGCACGCTATGATGTCATCGCGATGGCCGTGAAATGTAATGATCCGTGAAATTCCTAATGATTCGGCCTGAGACATCAGTGTGGTACGCAGCGGACCATCACCGAACACATGAAAGCGCCAATCGCGTTCAGGCGATCGCTGGCTCAGCAATTGGGCCGTACGCAGGAAGATGTCCATTCTCTTCACCGGCGCCAGCCGGCCGGCAATGCCAATGTGCAGCGCGTTTGGTTCGCGCGTGCGGAAATCCACTGGTTTGACCTGAGAGCGGACAGCCTCGACGTCGACGCCGTTCTCGATGATGACTATCTTTTCCTTAGGCAACTGCACGGCAAGTTTCGCGGCCAGGTCACTCGATACCGCTATAAGTCGGTCCTGCAGATGCCTTGCGCACCAGAGGTCGAGCCAGCGGAATGCTTGCTTGTGCAGGTGAGCGATGCCTGAGCCTTTATGTTCGGCGGCTCCATGGACCGTCCGCAGACTTGGAACATTGAGAGCAAGACGATTTGCCAGCGCCCCGAGGACATTCTCTTTCATGCGATGAGTATGGACGATGTCTGGGCGCCAACTCAGCATGAGTCGTCTGAGCGCGGCCAGTATGCTAATAGAGCCCATGCGACGCTCGTCCAGGATCGTTACCGCGATGTCACTGGCTCTGAGCCGTCGCGCAAGCTCGCCCTCATTCATTATGATGGTGTGCACTTCCTGCCCACGTTTCCTCAAGGCCGACAGCAGTGTGAATGCCTGTGCTTCGGCACCAGCCCATAAGTCCCCGGAGATGATGTGCAGTGCCCGGATTGGTTGGCTATGACGCGACAAATGTGAAATCCAAGACCAGCAGCGACAGAAAGGGCAATGGTAACTTGAGCATGGCAATCATGTATTGTCCCGGTTCCCATTTGCCGCCCGAATTCGAGCGGGTCACAGTTTGCGTTGGCGGCGTTGGGAAATGGATGTCTCTGCGCTGCGTCATACCCGAATATGGCATGGTAGCGCCTCGCCAACTCGAACCATGATGCCGGTCACGATCCCTCTATGAATCCAGCGATGATTCCGCCAGTCAGGCGGCTGGTGCCAATGCGGCGGCTGCCCTTGGCACGAGCGCACGAGGTGCTGCGGGGGTGGATTGGTTCCCGTGCGATCCGTTTCTTCGGATCGGGTACGCAGGCGCTGGCGGCGGCGATCCTGGATGCCCATCGGCGCCGCGGTATCGAAGCCCCCGAGGTCATTATTCCCGCCTATGGCTGCCCGGATTTGATCGCTGCCTGTGTGTTCGCCGGGGTGCGTCCAGTGCCGGTCGATACCTACGCGGATGCCTGGGGATATGACCTCTCCGAGCTCAAGGCGGCTGTGACCGGCCGAACGGTCGCCATTCTGGCTGTGAATCTCTGTGGCATTGGCGACCAGGCAGCCGAGGTGGGCAAGATTGCCCGCGAGTACGATATTTTCCTGATTCAAGACAGTGCACAGTTCCTGCCGGTTGAGGCGCAGCCCGCCTGGGTAGGGGACTATGTGGTCTTCAGTTTCGGCAGAGGCAAGCCGCTTAATCTGCTTGGCGGGGGAGCCCTTCTGATGCCGTCGGAGCGATTCGAGGCCACCCGGACCCTGGCTGTGGAGCTGGACGGGCGAACCCGCCTGCGTCGAGCTTTGATGGCCAGTGCCGCGGCGGCGCTGGCTTTCAATGTGGTCACGGCACGCCCGTTCTATGGCGGGATGGCCGCGTTGCCTGGCCTGGGCGTCGGGCAGACGCGCTATTCGCCGCTGGCGAGGATAGTCGAGGATGCAGATTTGCTGCCGCGCCGTTTTGCCGCGGCATTGCCTGGATTCCAGGACCAGAGCGGCTATGAGGCGAGCCGGTGGCTGCCGGTCCTCGAGGGGTGGTCCAGCCTCGGCATTACCGCTCTGCGGGTCGCTGGATCGGACCAGTCTCCCGCCGGTCCCTTGTTGCGGCTGCCGCTGCTGGCTGCCGACACTGAGCAGCGAGATCGCATCGTGAGGATATTGGGGGAGGCAGGATTGGGCGCATCCGCGTTTTATGCCGAACCCATCAATCGCATCGCTGGAATCCCATCGCAGGTGGCGGGTCTGGCCAGGTTCATCCATGCCGAACGACTGGCCGGCCGGCTGTTCACGCTGCCGACGCACACGGCCGTTGGGCGTGCTGAGGTGGAGCGCGCCGACCGCGTTCTGCGGACCAGGCTCAATGCCTGAAAAGTGTCGGTAAAGTGTCGGTAAAATTGACAATTCTGGGCTGGTAAGCCGCCGTCCTGGCAGCCCGGTCGATGCTGTAGGTGATTGACGACTTCGATCCGGTTTTTTTGTTCGCTTCATCACACCCCCAACGCCTTGAATTATCGTTAAATGCGGTATTCGTGACGAAGCGCGGCTGGCCGCGCGAGAAGGGAAGTTGATGTGACCGTGGGTGCCCCCCGACCTCTTGCCGATTGGTTGCGCTTGGCCGCCGAGCGCAGTCCGGGTGCTATTGCACTCGAAACGCCGGAAGTCACCCTCTCGTACCAGCTATTGAAGACCAGGGTTGTCGCGGTTGCCGCCCAGATTGCCGGTGCCGGATTGGTCCCGGGCGATCGCATCGGCATTGCCGCCACGCGATCGGCTGACACCATCGTGGCAATCCTGGCGGCCCTGGAGTCCGGGGTGGGGTATGTACCCCTGGACCTGGCGTATCCGCCGGAGCGCCTCCAGGCCATGATGGAGGATGCCCAGCCGCGAGCGGTGCTCGGGCCGCTGCAGGCGCTGGAGGAGCTACGCGGGGTCGTGGGTACCCTGCCGACGCTCGATAGTCCGGCGCCGGCATCCTCACGCTTATTCGCCGCGGATGCCGGGCTGGCTTACGTCCTGTTCACCTCCGGATCGACCGGACGCCCGAAAGGGGTGGCGATGGGGCAGACGCCGCTGGCGCACCTGATCGAATTCCACGCGTCGCACCGCCGGCTCGGCCGCCCAGCGCGCACTCTGCAATTCGCACCGCTGTCGTTCGACGTTCATTTCCAGGAAATCCTGTCGAGTATCGCCTGCGCCGGAACTCTGGTCCTGGTGCCGGAGCCGGTTCGTCGTGATCCGGCGTTGCTGCATCGGGCCCTGTGCGAACAGAAGATCGAGAGAATCTTTCTGCCTTACGTCGCGCTGCAGATGATCGCAGATGCCTCGCGAGAGCGGGTACCTGAACATCTTCGCGAGGTGATCAGTGCGGGCGAGCAGTTGCAGGTCACACCCGCGATCCGGTCGATGTTCGTGCGCCTGCCCCAGACCGAGCTTCACAACCACTATGGCCCGACCGAGAGTCATGTCGTCACGGCCCACGAGCTGAATGGCAATGCCGCCGGCTGGCCGGATATCCCGCCGATCGGCGTGCCTCTACCTCATGTGGAGCTGGCATTGCGCGATCCGGAGACGGGGCGGCGGGCGCGGACCGACCAAGGCGAACTGCTGCTCGGCGGCGACACGCTGGCCAACGGCTATCTCGGCCGGCCGGAACTGACCGAGGAACGGTTCCTCACGAATCGGCTGGATTTCGACGGGCGCTGGTATGCCACCGGCGACTTGGTTCGTCGCGACGCCATGGGCATTTGCACCTATCTGGGACGCGCCGATCAACAGCTCAAGGTGGACGGTTTCCGCATCGAGCCGGGTGAGATCGAGGTCGCTCTAATGGCGCACCCAGCCGTTAGGGAAGCAGTCGTCACCGCTCCTGACCTGCCGGGTATCGGCAAGCAATTGACCGCCTATCTGGTACTCGGGGACGGTTCGTTCGACCGGCCGGGGCTGCCGGCCACTTTGCGTGGACACCTGCGCAAGAGCTTGCCGGAATACATGATCCCGGTGCGGTACATCGTTCTCGGCAAGCTTCCTCTCACGCCCAGCGGCAAGATCGACCGTCGTGGGCTACCGCTCCCAGCGGTCGAGGCGCCTGCGGCAATCGCCGCACAGGACGCGCCGTCGGTGATCCGCATGCTGTGGCGTGAGTTGCTGGGCACCGAAAACATCGACGATGCGCAGAATCTGTTCGATCTCGGTGCGCGTTCGTTGCTGGTGCTGCGGTTCGTGGCTCGCATGAAGGAGGCTGGGTTCGTCGTCGGCGTGGCGGATGTCTACGATCGCCCGACGATCGCAGGGATTGCGTCCGTGCTGGACGGCCAGGCGGCTGCAAAACCCAGGAGAGATGCCCGGCGTCGCGACCCAGACGGTGCTGGTGGCATTGCCATCGTCGGCATGGCGACGCGGACGGCGGGTGCTGCCGACGTGGAGGGGTTTTGGCGCAATCTGCTGGAGGGCAGGGAAGGCATTCGGAGATTCAGTCCGCAGGAACTCGACCCGTCGATTCCCGCCTCGGTGCGGGAGCGGCCCAACTTCGTGGCGGCCCGGGGGGCGCTGGAGGATGCGGACAAGTTCGATGCCGCATTCTTCGGAATATCAGCGCGTGAGGCGACGGTGTTGGATCCACAGCAACGGCTGATGCTCGAACTCAGCTGGTCGGCGCTCGAACATGCCGCCATCGATCCGCAGCGTACCGATCAGCGTATTGGCGTGTACGCGGGCACCGCGAACAATTCGTACATCGTCCAGCTGCGCCAGGAACGGCCGGAGCTGGTGGCGCAGATCGGCGAGTTCGCCACGATGCTGGCGAGCGAGAAAGATTATGTTGCCACTCGCATCTCGAACCGCCTCGACCTGAAAGGTCCCGCGGTCAGTATTCATACAGCCTGCTCGACCGGCCTGGTGGCCGTCACCCAGGCGTGCCAGGCGCTTGCTGCCGGGCAATGCGATGTGGCGCTGGCTGGCGGTGCCTCGGTGGTCGTGCCGCAGGAAGGAGGCTATCTCCACGTCGAAGGCGGCATGGAATCGGCCGACGGCCGCTGCCGTCCTTTCGACGCCGATGCCAGCGGCACCGTGTTCGCCAGTGCCGGCGCGGTCGTCGTGTTGAAGCGCCTGGCCGACGCCATCGCCGATCGCGACACCGTCTATGCCGTCATTCGGGGGGTCGGCCTGAACAACGATGGTGCCGAAAAGGCGAGTTTTACCGCGCCCAGCGTCAGTGGACAGGCGGGGGCCATTCGCATGGCACTCGATCATGCCGGATTCGACGCTCGCAGCATCGGCTATGTCGAAGCGCATGGCACCGCCACGTCTCTGGGCGATCCGATCGAAGTCGCGGCACTGACGCGTGCGTGGCGCGAGGACACCCAGGATAACCAGTACTGCGGCATCGGTTCGGTGAAAAGCAATCTCGGGCACACCGTTGCGGCCGCGGGAGTGCTGGGCCTGATCAAGGCTACGTTATCGTTGCATCGCGAAATGATTCCCGCGACGCTGCACTATCGTCAGCCGAACCCGCAGATCGACTTTACCGCAACGCCGTTCCAGGTCGTGGCGAGCAATACGCCCTGGTCACGCAGCGACACGCCTCGTCGCGCGGCCGTCAGTTCGTTCGGTGTCGGTGGCACCAACGCTCATGTTGTCATCGAAGAGGCGCCGCCCGCCGCAGTCGTGCCGATGGAAGAGGCCAGGCTGCAATTACTGCCACTGTCGGCACGAACGTCCGAGGCTGTCATGCGTCGTGCGCACCAGTTGGCGGACTACCTGCACGACAATCCCGATGTGCCAATGGCCGAGGTGGTTGCAACCCTCACGCGCGGCCGTCAGCCCATGGCAAGTCGCGTTACCGTGGTGGCCAGCAACCACGACGAAGCTATCGGTGCGCTGCGGGCGGTCAAGTCGGCAACCGGCGCAATGTCGCGGCCGCGGGTGGTGTTCCTGTTTCCGGGGCAGGGGTCGCAGCACCCGGGGATGGCGCGCCGCCTCTATGAAGCCGCGCCAGCTTTTCGTGAAGCCCTGGATCGTTGTATTTCCGCCGGAAAGGGATTGCTGGATGTCGATTTGCGCGCCTGGCTGGTAACTGCTGCATCACCCCCCGTCGGGGGTTCCGAGGCATCACAGGATGCCGATGTGGCCGCGCTGCTTGCCGAAACCCGCTATGCGCAGCCTGCCTTGTTCAGTGTGTCATATGCCATGGCGGCATGGTTGGACAGCTTGGGGGTTCAGCCGGATGCGATGATCGGTCACAGCATCGGTGAGTTTGCCGCTGCATGCCATGCCGGCGTGATGTCGGTGGAAGATGCGATGTGTGCCGTGATCGAGCGTGGTGCGGCCATGTTTGCGCAGCCGCGTGGCGCCATGCTTGCCGTGCGTACCGATGCACAATCGATCATGCCATCCCTGCCGTCGGGAGTGGAAATCGCCGCCGCGAACGCTCCGCAACTCACTGTCGTTGCGGGCTCCGCCGCGGCGCTGGATGCGTTCGCCGCGGATCTCGAGGCACGGGACATCGGCGCGACCAAGTTGCGTGTGTCGCATGCATTCCACAGCGCGACCATGGATGGAGCGCTGCCCAAAGTGGCGGCTGCGCTGAGCCGGGTCAGGTTGAGCGCACCAGAGCGCAAGGTCTATTCATGCGTCAGCGGTGCACTGCTGAGCGCCGAGGAGGCCACCGATCCTGAATATTGGGCGCGTCAGGTGCGTGCGACCGTTCAGTTCAGCCGTGCCGTGCAGGCCGAGCTGGCGCACGGCAATACCATATTCGTTGAAGTCGGTCCCGGACAGGCTCTGACGGCGTTGCTGCGCCAGCACCGTACGACACAGGGGCAGGTCCCGGTCATTGTCTCTTTGCTCGGTCCGTCACAAGATCCGGGCGACCCAGCCGTCAGGGCGTTGCAGGGTGCCGGTGCCCTCTGGTGCGCGGGTGCCGATATTGCCTGGCCGGTTCCAGCTGCCGCCACACGCGCGGCGCTACCCACCTATCCGTTTGCGCGAGAACGCTATTGGTTCACGCGTCATGTCGCGGCGTCGGCATCCAGGACTGAACCTGGGGCCGGATCCGTGGTCGCAGCAGTTGGCGCGGTCGTTACCCGATCTGCGCCGCTCCCAGTTTCATCAGTCGAGGTCGAAGTTCCCATGAGCCGCCTGCCAGCGATCGAGAACCAGCTCCGGGAGGTTCTCAGTAATGTATCGGGCGTGCCGGCCGCGGAAATGCAGAGCGAGGCCACATTCCTCGAACAGGGGCTGGATTCGTTGTCGTTGACGCAGGCCGTGCTCGAGCTGGAGCGTGTTTTCGGAGTGCGTTTGCGTTTTCGCCGGTTGCTCGAAGACCTGGATACGCTGGGCAAGCTCAGCATTTTTCTCGACCAGGAAATGCCGGCCGACAAGTTCAGGCCGGCCGCGGCTGCCGTGGCGCAGCCCCAGATGGCGCAGCCCCAGATGGCTCAGACGCTGGTTCAGACGCCGGCCGATCTGGCGGCATTGTCATCCACGCTGCCGCTGCAGGCGGCTGATTCTCTGCTTGGCCGCCAACTGCAATTGATCGAGGAGCAACTGCGCCTGGTGCGTGCGATGCTGCCCGGAGCGACCGCAACTGCTCCAGTGGCAGCCCAGGCGCCAATACAGGCACAGTCGCAACTTCACATGGCTCCGCCCGTCGCAACAGTGCAGGGTGCCGGCGAACCCGTACAGCCTTCCGCCAAGGCCCTGGTCGACAAGCCTTTCGGCGCGTCGGCACGCATCACGCTCGATGTGAAGCAGCAATTCACCCCTGAGCAACGGCGCTGGATCGATGATTTCATCGCGCGCTACAACGAGCGTTCGGGTAAGTCCAAAGCTTTCAGCCAGGCGAATCGTCAGGTCATGGGCGACCCGCGCGTCGTCACGGGGTTCAACCCGCTGTGGAAGGACCTGGTGTATCCGATCGTGGTGGACCGCTCCAAGGGGGCGCGGCTCTGGGATCTCGACGGCAATGAGTACATCGACCTGCTGAGCGCCTTCGGGGGCAACTTGCTAGGTTATCAGCCTGAGTCGCTGCTGCAGGCAATGCACGAGCAACTGGACGCGGGTATCGAAGTCGGGCCGCAGCATCCGCTTGCTGCCGACGTAGCGCGCTTGATTTCAGAGTTCACGGGCATGGAACGCGTGGCGTTCTGCAATACCGGTTCGGAGGCGGTCATGGGAGCCATGCGTATCGCGCGCACGGTAACCGGCCGCAAGACCATTGCCATCTTCACCAATTCCTATCATGGCATTTTCGATGAAGTGATCGTGCGCGGCACCAAGCAGTTGCGCTCACTGTCGGCGGCACCGGGCATTCTGGCGAGCGCAGTCGAGAACGTGATCGTGCTCGACTACGGCAGTGACGAGGCACTGCGTGTTCTCAGGGAACGCGGTCGCGAACTGGCGGCGATCATGATCGAGCCGATCCAGAACAAGTACCCAACATTCCAGCCCCGCGAGTTTGTACGTCAATTGCGGGAGATTGCGGATGCGGCTGATTGCGCGCTCATCTTTGATGAAGTCGTGACTGGTTTCCGCGTGGCGCCCGGCGGTGCGCAAGAGTTCTATGGCGTGCGCGCGGACATTGCGACCTACGGCAAGGTCATCGGTGGAGGTCTGCCGTTCGCGGCCATTGCGGGCCGCCCACGCTGGATCGACGCGTTGGACGGAGGACATTGGCAGTACGGTGACGATTCGTACCCGGAGGCGGGTGTCACTTATTTCGCCGGCACGTTCGTGCGCCATCCACTCGCGCTGGCTGCCGCAAAGGCTTCGCTCGAGCATCTCAAACGGGGCGGCCGCGAGCTGTACCGGAAACTCAATACCCGCACCCAGGACCTGATCGATCGTCTCAACGCGGCGTTTCTGGAGCGAGGCGCGCCGGTGAAAGCGGTGCACTGCGCGTCGCTGTGGCGGCTGTCATGGGACGAAGATCAGAAATACGTCAGCCTGTTTTACTACCTGGTGCGTCATCACGGCCTGCACCTGTATGAACAGTTCGGCCATTTCGTCACCGAGGCGTACGGTGATGCCGAGGTCGATCGTGTGATCGAGGTGTTCGTTGGCGCGATCGATGAGCTGATGGCGCTGGGATTCATCACGCCAAAACCCGGCACCGAGCCGTCGGCGGGGCGGCGTTCGAAGCCGGCGACGGATCGGCCAGTGAAGGCGGAGGGAGGTCTTGCGCCCGGACAGACGGAGCGCTGGCTGGCGGCCAGTTTCGATGCCAATGCGCGCCGCGCGCTCAACGAATCGTTCTGTGTGAGCCTGGGTGGGCGGGTCGACCCGGATGTTTTGCGCGCATCCATACGAGATGTCGTGAAGCGTCACGAGGCGTTCCGTATCAGATTCGACGCGGAGCAACCGCTACAGTCGCTGGTCGATGAAATCGAGCCACAGATCACTGAAGTCGATCTGCGTGACCGCCCGGATGCTGTCGCCGCACTGGATGAATTCTGCGCTCAGGCGAGCCTTACTCAGTTTGCACTGGACAAGCCGCCGCTCGCCGCATTCAGCCTTTTGCATCTGTCGGATGGCCGCAAGGTCGCACACGTCGTCGCCAGTCATTTGATCTTCGATGGCTGGGCTTCGAGCGTCTTCAACGCGGAGTTGGCCGAAGTCTATCGGGCGCGCAGCAATGGCAACCTGCCAGTGCTGGCGATACCGGAATCACCGTTGTCGTTCGCCGAGCAGGAGTTGGCACGGCTGGAAGGGCGCGAGGGTCAGGAGTCGCTGCAGTTTTGGACCAAGGTTCTGCAGGACCCACCCCGTCCGTTGATGCTCGGAGATCTCACGCCGCCGCAGCCACGGACATTCGCCGCCGATACGGTACGGATCTCCATCGAGGGCGAAGCCTTTACGCAGCTGCGCCATCAGGCCCGGCAATCGGGTGCGACATTGTTCCAGTTGTTGCTGACAGCGGTGACACTGCTGCTGCAGCGACGCAGCGGTCAGGAGGATTTTGTCGTCAGCATTCCTTACGCGGCACAGCAGCTTGGCCGGCATGGCCCGCTGATGGCCGACGGGGTAATGGATCTGCCCCTGCGTCTGGGCTGCAAAGCGCCGGAGCTGCCATCGCAGGTGCTGGCCCGGGTTCGCGCGCAGTTGATGGATGCGCTGGAGTATCCTGTGATGACGCAGGGCACGGTGGCGCGGGCGCTGGGAATCCGTAGTGCAGGCGATCGCCCACCGCTGACGGGAGTGTATTTCAATCTGAACCCGCGAGTGGATCTCTCGGCATTCGCGCCGCTTGAAGCCACCATGCATGAGGGGCGCAAGCGCGGGATACTCAGTGAGCTGTTCTTCAATTTCTACGAAAAGAGCGACTCGCTGTCGCTGGATCTGCATTACAGCACCGAGTATTTCAGTCCGGCACGCGCGCAGGAGCTCGTGTCCGCCCTGCGCCAAATCTGTGTTTCGCTGGCCACTTCGTTGGCCGTAGCCCCTGGCCCGGACGCGGGGCCCGACGAGCGTCTGCGCGCTTGGAACACTACTGATGCCCCAGTCGAACGGGGAGCCCGTGTCGAGCACTGGGTGAGCCGCCAGGCGGCAGCGACACCAGATGCCATCGCGCTCGAAGCTCAGGGAACGACTCTGACCTATCGTCAGCTGGAGCAGCGCTCCAACCGGTTCGCCAATCTCATGCGCGACCGCGGAATCGGAGCAGGCGATCTCGTCGGCGTATGTTTGTCGCGGGGTACGGATCTCGTTCCAGCGCTGCTGGGCGTCATCAAAACCGGTGCCGCGTACGTGCCGCTCGATCCGGGATTCCCCCGCGATCGACTGCATTACATGGCGGAAGACGCGGCGGTGAAACTGGTGATTACCCAGTCGCAGCATGCTGACCTTGCTGGCGTCTCACGTGATATTCAGTTGCGTGTCGATGATGACGCGGCGGCGATCGATACCGCTCCCGTCGCCGCGCCACCGGCGGGGCAATGGCCTGACGACGCTCCCATCTATGTCATTTATACCTCCGGTTCCACCGGCAAACCGAAGGGCGTCGCGGTGCCGCAGAAGGCCGTTTGCAATTTCCTGGCCAGCATGAGACGCGAGCCGGGCATGCAGGCTTCGGATCGGTTGCTTGCGGTGACGACGTTGTCTTTCGACATTGCCGTATTGGAATTGCTGCTACCGCTCACTACCGGTGCGCGTGTAGTGCTCGCTCAGCGTGAAGAAGCGATGGATGGCGAGGCGCTCGGCAAATTGATCGAGCGGCATCAGATCACCGTCATGCAGGCCACGCCGACGACCTGGCACATGTTGCTGGACACTGGCTGGCGTGCGCCCAGGAACCTGCGCGGCCTGTGCGGTGGCGAGCCTTTGCCGCCTTCGTTGGCTGCCCGGCTGTTGGAGGCCGGCATCGATTTGTGGAACATGTATGGCCCTACGGAGACCACGGTCTGGTCGACGCTGGCCCATATCACCGATCCGCGGCAGAAAATCACCATCGGCCGACCGATCGACAATACCCAGGTGTGGGTACTCGATGAGAGTCTACAGTCGGTGCCAGTCGGCGCGGAAGGCGAGATTTGCATCGGCGGCGATGGCGTTGCAATAGGCTATTTCAGGCGGCCCGAGCTTACCGCGGAGAAATTCGTCGCCGATCCTTTCCGGAAGGCATCCGGCGCGCTCATGTATCGCACCGGCGATCGCGGTCGCTGGCTCGAGGACGGCAACATCGAGCACCTGGGAAGGTTGGACTTCCAGGTGAAGATCCGTGGCTATCGCATCGAGCTGGGCGAAATCGAAGCGCGCATGGATCAACTGGAGACGGTGGCCCGATCGGTCGTGATGGCGCGTGAGGATGCGCCGGGCGACGTTCGCCTGGTGGGTTATTTCGTCGCGAAGCCGGGAGCCCGTCCGGATGTGGCGCAGATGCGAAAGATCCTTCGCCAGCAGCTACCCGACTACATGTTGCCGCAGCATTTGGTGGTGCTGGACAGCATGCCGTTGCTGCCGAACGGCAAGATAGATCGCAAGGGGCTGCCCATTCCGAGCGGCCCGGCACTCGTGAGCGAGCGCGCCGTCGAAGCGCCTCGCAATGATACCGAGCAAGTCGTCGCAAACGCCATGCAAGCGGTGCTGAAGATTCCGGCGGTCGGTCCGCAGGATGATTTCTTCTCGCTGGGAGGGCATTCCTTGCTGGCGGCGCGGTTGATCGGTCAGGTCAATCGTGAGCTTGGTCTGCAGCTGGCGCTACGCACGTTGTTCGAGGCACCGACGGTCGAGAAGTTCGCGGCTGTCATCGATAGGCAGCGCGCTGCGCCAACCGCTCGTCGTGCTGCCATCGTGCATCGACAGGATCAGAGCACGGCGCCGTTGACCATGATGCAGGAGCGGATCCGATTCGTCGAAGAAATGTTCCCCGGACGGGTGACGTACAACGCGCCGTCGGCGCATCGTTTGACTGGCCCGTTGGATTTGCCGGCATTCGATCGCGCCTTCGCCCAGATGATGCAGCGACAGCCGTCGCTGCGAACCACCATCGAAGCCAAGGGCAATGGCTTTGTCCAGAAGGTTCATGACGTCGACGATTTCTCCTTGTTACCCGTCGAGGATTTGAGTGCGCTCCGTGAGGATGAACGAGAAGCGGTTCTGACACGGCGTGTCGATGAGTTCGTTGCGCAGACGTTCGAGATGGACAAGTTCCCGCTGTTCAAGCATAAGCTGATCAAGCTGCGCGACAACGAACATGCCCTGTTCTTCATGCCACACCACATCATCTGGGATGGCTGGTCATTCGATATTTTCTACACGGAGATTGCCGCGCTGTACGAAGCACAGCTGGCGCACCGGGAGCCGACACTAGCGCCGCCACCCGTGACGTATGGAGACTTCGCGACCTGGCATAATCAATGGTTGCAGAGCGATGAGATCAGGCGCCAGATCGATTTCTGGAAAGCCCAGTACGATAAGAATCCGCCGCCCAAGGATCCTCCCGCGGACATGCCGCGGCAACGCGCGGCGACGGGTAGCGGTGCTACGGCGTGGATGCACATCGATACCGCACGAGCGGAGCAGGTGCGCGATCTGGCAAAGCAGACCGGCACGACCATGAGCATCGTCGCGCTTTCTGTCTATGCCGCTTTGATGGCGGAGTGGCTGGACGATCCGCGCCCGGCCATCGGCATGCCGGTGCGAGGCCGTCCGTCCGAAGAGCTCGAAGGCGTCATGGGTTTCTTCAATAACCTGGTACCGATGCGCATCGCGGTCGACGACAGGCTGAATTGCCTGGATTGGATCAAGGCCGTGCGGCAGGTCGTGGTGGAGGTTTTTGCCAACCAGGACGTGCCTTTCGAGTTGCTGGCGCAGCAGGTGAATCTGGGGCGTAAAGGTGCGCCATCGAGGCTTTACCAGGTGATGTTCTCGTTCCAGGACGCGCGTCAGCGCCAGACGCAGTGGGGACCTCTGCATCATGAGCGTATTCCGGCGTTCCAGAGAGGGGCGACCGAGGATATCAATCTATGGATGGTGGAAATCCCCTCAGGTATCGAGGGCGGGGTCCAGTACAACGCCGACCTTTTCCATGAGTCCACTGCGGAAGCGTTGCGCGATCGCTTCCTCTTCATGCTCGAGAAATTGGTTGCGGACCCGTCGCAGAGCGTTTCGAAACTGTTGCGGGACAGTCGCCGCGAAACGGCTGCACCCGCCGATGCCGGCATATCCACGGTGACTGAAACTGTACCGGTGGCGGATGCTGGCGACTTGACCACCCCCGCCGAGAGAATGCTGGGTGCCATCTGGGGACGATTGCTGGGTACGGAACATGTTGGCAAACAGGATAACTTCTTCGAGCTTGGCGGCAGTTCGCTGATGGCCATGCAAATGATTGCACAGGTCGAGCAGGAGACCGGCAAACGGCTCAATTCCCGTGTCGTCCTGCTGAGTTCGTTGCGCCAGCTGGCGGCTGAGCTGGGCGGCGAGGGTAATGTGAGCGGCGAGTCGCACGCCCAGCGCGAAGCCGTGCCATTCTTCTTCGCCAACGGATTGTTCGGCACGCATCATCGTCCTCGTTCGTCCGATACCCGTGCGGGGGTGCTGATCTGTGCCCCGATCGCCCAGGAGTACATGCGTACCCACTGGCTGTTTCGACAGCTGGCCGGTCAGCTGACGAGGGAGGGAGTGCAGGTCCTGCGGTTCGATTACACCGGTTGCGGGGATTCTCTTGGTGCGCAACTTGCCGGGGGCCCCGAGCGTTGGTGCGAGGATGCCAGGCAAGCCGAGTCGGAGTTCCGCCGGCGCGCGGAGCTGGATCGCGTGATCGTGCTCGGAGCACGGCTCGGCGGATATATCGCCGCAGCGGCATTTCCTGCGCTCGATTCCGTGCTGTGGGATCCGGTGCGCTCGGGCCGCCAGTACCTGGATGAGCTCAAACAGCTGCAGATCGACATGTCAGGCGGGCGGGCGTCTTTAGAGACCCGAGTGCTGGGGGGGTTCGAGTTCACGGACGGATTGCGCCGGGAAATAGCTGCGCTCGAGCTCGATCCCATTCTGAAGGCATCGAGTGCCCGGCGTACCGTCATATCGAGCGATCAAATGGGAGAGAATCCATGGTTTGCGCATTCGGCGGGTTGGCAGGATATGGTGCTGTCGCCGAGAATTCTTCAAACGTTGAAAGCAGCTTGCTTGGGAGAGCTTCGTGATTCGCGAAAGCGTGCATTGCTTCGGACCGGGTGACATTCTCACCGGCATCCTGGCCCAATCCGAGGCGCCGCGCTCGATCAGTGTCGTCATCCTGAACTCGGGCCTCATGCATCATGTGGGGCCTTACCGCATGTTCGTTGACCTGTCACGAGAAATCGCGGCGCAGGGAATGCCGGTGTTGCGCTTCGATCTCTCGGGGCTGGGTGACAGCCTGATGCGTGATGACGCACTATCGGAACGCGATCGCATCGTGGCGGATATCAGAGCCGCGCTGGATTTCATGGAGAAGCAGTTCAACTGCCGGCGCTTCATTCTCGTCGGGCTGTGTTCGGGGGCCGACAATGCGCACTGGGCTGCGCTGGACGAAAAGCGCATCGTCGGTGCTGTGATGATGGACGGTCCTGGTTATCCCAACGCGCACTTCAAGCTGGCTCACTACCTGCCGCGGCTGTTCAAATGGAGCACCTGGCGCAATAAATTCCGCCGCCTGTTGCCTGCGGGGCGCGAGGAGGCAGTCCAGGCACCGAAACCTGAAGTGTTTGTGCGCCCGTTCCCGCCGCGCGAACAGGCCGAACGAGAGATCGGATCGATGGTGGCCCGCGGGATGAAGCTGCTCTACCTATATACGGGAGGCGTCGATTACTTCAATCATGCCTCGCAATTCAAGGAAAACTTTCCGTCACTGTCGGTGAATCAGCCGAACTCCAGTATCGAGGTCAAGTTCAATCGCGAGTATAGTCACACTTATTCGGACTTGCGCCATCGCCGTCAGATGTTCGACAGCGTTCTGTCCTGGCTGCAGCGGATAACTTGAATCGCGAAAAACAGCGTTGCCGCACGCCAGGATCGCCATGATGGAATCTGTTCGCCCGAAACTACTGTTGCTGATTGTCGTTGCCGGCATCGTTTGCGTTGCCGCCGCCGTCTATGTGCTGCGTAATCATCAGCGGCTGCTTAACGATATGCCGCCACCCATGCGTGATTTTATCCGCGGTCACTGGCATGGGTTTCGTGTCGAGCGCAACATCATGATCCCCATGCCGGATGGCGTGCGCCTTTCGACCAACGTGTATTTCCCGAGAAAGCGGACCGTTCCGACCGGTACCGTGCTGATCAGACTGCCCTATGGCAAGGATGCATATCCGGAGGCATTCGGCTCGGCGGAGTCGTTCGCTAGTCGCGGTTTCGTTGCGGTGGTGCAGGATGTTCGCGGCAGATTCGATTCCGAGGGTATATACGCGCCGAACCATCTGGATGATCAGGATGGCGCGGCGACAATCGACTGGATCGTCAAGCAGCCGTGGTCCAACGGCAAGGTCGGTACCTTCGGTTGCTCTGCGCTGGGAGAGTCCCAGATCGTGCTGGCCAGGGCGCGACATCCCCATCACACGGCGATGATCTCGCTGGCAGACGGGGGAGCGCTGGGGGTAATACCGGGCCGGCTGGATCCGTTCGGCTGGTATGAAGGTGGCATCTTCAATCTGGCTTCCGGATTTGGCTGGTTTCTCGATAAAGGAGCCAAAGAGCCTGGGCATCCCAGCCCGGAAGGCGTCGATGTCGATCAGGCAATCTGGGGCCTGCCATCGATCGGGCTGGTGGGCCGCTATCGCCAGGATCCGACTGATTACGAACGATTCCTCGGGGCCTCGTTTACAGACCCGAGCTGGCAAGACAGCGGCTATATCCGCCCCGACGATCGATTCGCGACGCCCGCTATCCAGGTCACCAGCTGGCAGGATCAGGCGGTGGGCGATACTCTGGCCATCTCCGATCTCATCAAGCGTAATGCCGATACCGAAGCCGCACGCGTCAATAACCACGTGATAGTTGCCGCCGGCAATCACTGCAATTTCGAAGCAAATGCCAAAGCGGGTGCGGTTGGCGATTTGCCACTGGGGCCCGAGGCCAGACAACCGTATTGGGACTGGTACCAGCAATGGTTCAGCTATTGGCTGCTTGGAGAAGGGAAGCTGCCGGACTTGCCTGCCTATCTGCTCTACGTCAGCGGCGAGGATCGCTGGGTACGGGCACAGACCTGGCCACCGGCCGGTGTTGAAATGCAGCGCTGGTATCTGGAGTCCAAGGGGAAGGCGAACTCGTCATCAGGTGATGGTGCACTTCTGCAAGCTGTGCCGGATCAACAAGTCGCCGATCGCTTTTCTTACGATCCATTGCATCCCGTGCCAACCCGAGGAGGGCCGTTCTGTTGTACGAATAACCCCTTGCTACGGCAGGGATCCGTCGACCAAGCGGATGTGGAAAAACGTGCCGATGTCCTGGTTTACTCGTCAGCACCCCTAAAGGAAGGAATGCGCATCGTCGGTCCGCTGAGTGCCGACCTGTTCGTTGCATCGAGCGCCCTGGATACGGATTTCGTTGTAAAAATTGTCGACGTTTCTCCCGACGGCAAGGCGCTGAACATCCAGGAAGGCGCCCTGCGGATGCGCTATCGAGAGGGGTACGAGCATCCGACCAGCCTGGTTCCTGGAAGCGTGTATCGCGTCACAGTGGACGTGCGTGCGGTTGGCCATTATTTTGCGGCAGGCCACCGTATCCGATTGCAGATCAGCAGCAGCAATTTCCCAAGGTTGGAGCGGAACCTGAACACCGGCGGCCGCAATTTCGATGAGACCGCCGCGGTGATTGCAGTGAACCAGGTGTGGCATGGGGCTGAGACACCATCGGCAGTGATTCTGCCGGTGTTGACGGACGCGGCCCTGGCGCGGCCCTAGCACGCATTGAGACGACGTTATCCGAAGGATTTATCATGTTGCGTTGTTTCGACGATGGCATCGATCTGAAATCGCTCGATCGCGAGCCTTTCAAGTTTAAACACAAGTTGCTGGAACATCCGGCGTTGGCTCTGCAGCGGCTTGCGGAAGTCATTCCCGCGCTGCCAGCCCAGCAGGTAAAGTACTCGAGTGGTTTATTGAAGAACGGCGACCATTTCGAAGAGGCTTATCGCACGCACCGGAATGGTTTGTCGTTGCAGGAAACCATTGAGAGCATCAGAACGTCCGACTCTTACGTGATGGTGCGTGAGCCCGAAGTGCACGATAACTTCAAAGAGCTGCATCGTGACCTCACGGCCGACGTCCAAACGCTGATGAAGCAGGCGGGAATTTCGGGTGAGCCCATCAATCCGCGGCTGTACATGTTCATCGCGTCGCCCGGCGCTTTCACCCCGTTTCACATCGACCGCAATTCGACCTTGTTGATGCAATTCCGCGGCAGCAAGGAGATTTCGGTGCTGCCAGCCTGGGATGAACGTGTCGTGACAGCGGGAGACCGCGAAGACTATGTTGGCTATGCGCCACAGCCGTTGCCGTGGAACCCGGAAGTGGACATGTTGGCGCGGAAGTTTTCGTTCGCACCGGGTGAGGCCTTGCACATTCCCTTCGTTGCCGGCCATTACGTGCGCAACGGTACGGAAGACGTATCCGTGTCCATGTCCATTATTTTCAATACGTCCAGAACCCAGGCGCAGATCCGGGCGCTAGGTTTCAATCGCAGACTGCGTGCGCCTATGGCTCGGCTAGGGATGTCGCCGACCCCGGTGGGGCAGGCGTTCTGGCGTGATTCCCTGAAGTCCGGGATCGTGGTTGCCAAGATGCGTGTCAATCGCCTGTTGGGCCGATAATCCGCTCATGCTCGAAGTCTGGCGCTTCGATCTGGATGCCAGTTGCCCGGACGAAGACGCGGCACATACCGCTTGGCGGATACTTGATGCCGAAGAGCGGAAGAGGGCATCCGCCTTCGTGTTTGCTCACGACCGCCGGCGCTTCATCGCCGGCCGCAGCCTGTTGCGCATCCTGTTGGGCCGCCACCTGGACCTTGCCCCCGATCAGGTCAGGTTCCAATACTCGTCCGCCGGCAAGCCATTCCTGGATCCTGTCCACGGCGCCAGCCTTGCGAGCGGGAATCTGGCCTTCAACCTCAGTCATAGCGAACGAATCTGTTATGTGGCCATGCTCGCTGGCGGGCAGGTCGGCATCGATGTGGAACTGGCTCGAACCATCGATGATCTCGCAGCACTCGCCCGGACGATATTTTCTGCCCAGGAACTGGCCGAACTGGCGAGCCGGGCACCGAGCGAGCAGAACCAAGCCTTTCTGCGAGGTTGGACTCGCAAGGAGGCTGTCGTGAAGCTATTGGGGATGGGGCTGGGCATCGACCTCCAGGCCATTACCGTGGGCTTGGGCACAGCCGAGGTGCTCATCGCACCCATCATGGGAATTTCTGGTTTACCCCTACGGGTTTGCACACTGCCGGTAGCTCCCGGCGAATATGCCGCGGTGGCGTATACCGGGCCCCGGCGTGAGGCTGTGATGCACCCAGCGGGACCGTAAATGTGTAAATAATTACGACAGCCACCCCGGATGTACTTGCGGCCCATTGACTGTCGTGGCGACGAGTATGACGATGTAGGTGTCATCCCCCGAGGGCACGAGAATGAATGTCTCGTTTTCAGTGCATGGGAAGCCGGTCACGTTATCCAGGGTCGCGCAAGCCATCCGCTCGCGGATCTTCGTGGAAAAAATCAATGCGTGCCGGGGCGTGTTCGATGATTTCGAAACGGCCGCGCGTGCCGCACCGAAGAGCAAGCCGCTCGGCTATGAGGAGGCACACTCGAACAACTGGTATATGAGCAAGATGTCTGCGCTGCAGCTCGAGGACTATCCGGTGGTCTTCTGGCTGCGGGAGGCGCTCAAGGAAAGCCGTTCGCTGCTCGAGATCGGCGGCCATATCGGTGAGGCCTTCTACGCATTCCAGCGCGTCATCGACTACTCGCCGGAACTTTCGTGGACGATTTTCGATGTGCCGTCGATTGCCGCCGCGGGAACCTCTCTGGCGAAGGAACGTGGCTGCACCCATCTACATTTCACCACGCATCCGGAAGAGACCGTAGGGGTCGATATCCTGCTCGCTTGCGGGGCGATTCAATATCTCGATTACCGCACGCCCGCGCACATGATCGCAGCGTTGCGGATTCGCCCGCGGCATATTCTCATCAACACCACGCCGATCTACGATGGTCCGTCATTCGTGACCATCCAGAATATCGGCAGCGTCTACTGCCCCTATCGTGTCTTCAATCGCGATGAAATGGTGCAAGAGCTGGATGCGGTCGGCTATACGCTGGTCGACAGCTGGCGCAAGGAACGAAAATTCCGCATTCCCAGGCATCCCGAAAAATCATTCGACCATTACAGCGGCTTGTATTTTCGACTTCGATAGTCGATTCAGCGGCGCAGCGAGTAGGATCACGCCTCTTCGGGCAAGTTTCCGGCGGTAAGCTGTGTTGTCCGAAGTGAACGCATTTGGATGGCGCTGGGCTGGTCCACATCCCCGTCGAGGTGGGTGATGTGCCACTGCGGAGATTTCAGCGCATGCAGCGGATGGCTGGGCTTGCAGGAGTAGACGAAAGGAGCGGCATCGTCAGGGCGCAGGACAAAGCCCAGTTTTCGCAGCACTCGCTCGCTTCTGATATGCAGCACCGAGGTTCGTAGCGCGCTGCAATTTGCCGCTGCCGCCTGTTGTACGGCGTCCGTGAGCAGGGCCGCGAGCGCGCTTTCGTGCTCATCCGGCGCCGTATTCCAATCCAGCAACTGCAGCCACTGACTACCCGATTTGGCAGGGACGAATTGACTGACCAGGTAACCGACGGGGCGGTCACCCCGCCACGCGACGCTGACGGTGAAACGGGAGCGAGGGTTGCTCAATGCGCGCCAGTCAAGGAATTCCCTGGACCGCACGCGGCCAACTTCGTCCTCTGGGGGCGTCCAGCGGGCGAAGTCTGGCCCGAGTTCGTCGAGGCCGGTAACGGTAGAGACGAGCAGCTCGCCTGGCCCGCGAGCCCGATGCGCCAGGCGCCAACCCAGCAGGGCCAGGTCACCGAACGGTGCGCACAGGGATGCCAGTGTGCCGTTCCCAAGCCTTCGCTCGAGCACATCCTTGCAGCGCAGGCGCAGGGAGTAAGTATGCAGGCGATGCTGTTGTGCAAACTGCTGAGTCACCATGCTGTTCGAATTGGAGTTCGAGCCGAACACCATGACGCATTCATAGTGTTCATGCAGGGCCATGTTCATCCAGGGGCCCAAGGCGCTGCCACGCAAATCGCTGCGCACCAGGATATCCATGAGGAACTGTGCACGGCATTCGCCTGCTGCGCCGCCCAGTTCGGCTTCTTCCGTGCCGACGCCGGCAAGGACGCCGTCGGGCGTGGCGACCACCCAGAACTCGCCGCGGCCTTGCGTCGAGCTGCCGAAGTGGTAGCGCCACTGCAGGAAGGCGGCATCATCCCACCAGATTTGCTTGCCCTGTTCCTGTTGGCGCAACGCCAATACACCCTCCAGATCGGCCGAGCCGGCGGGCCGGAATGCACTGACCAGTTGGGCGGGTGTCAGCCCCAATCCCCGGGCAACCAGCGCCGTGGTACGGGTGAAATCAGGGATGCGCCGCATTGACGAGGGCGCCGCGCTGCTGCAGGAAATCCAGGACGTCGCCGACCTTCTGCATCTCGCGGAACTCGGCCGCGGTGAGCTCCAGCCCCAGCTTCTCATCGAAGGCCGCCATCAGCGCCAGCGCGCCCATGGAATCCCAGCCGGGGACGTCGTCCTTGGTGACCTCTCGCCGCAGCTCGCTGACCGGCTCCTCGAACGCCGAGGCCAGCATTTCCAGCACTTCGCTCTCCGTGACTGTGACCTGGCTATTCACTGACGTGTTACCTCGCCGCTGTAAGTCTGGTGTAGAAGAGGGGCTTGCGAATCGAGACTAAGCACGCTGGCGCCCCAGGACAGTCCCACGCCATAGCCGACACAGAGCAACCGTAGATCGCCCTGGCGCTGCGCCGGCACGGATTGCGTCAAGGTCAAGGGGACCGAGGTGCCGCCGCAGTTGCCGAACCGGTCCAGGATGAGAGGAACCCGTTCCGCGGCCAGCCCGCACTTCTTGGCTATGTGCTTCATGATGAAGCGGTTCGATTGATGAAAAATGAAGTAGTCGATGGCGTCCTGGCCGAGCCCGGCGAATTGCAGGCTGGCGCCAATGATTTCCGGGACCCGTTTGACCGTGAAATTGAAAATGGCGCCTCCGTCCATGTGCAGCTCGCGGTCCCGCGGATTGACTGGGTTGCGATCGCGAAAGCCGCCGCCGGGGATGATCAGCCCCCGATAGCCGGTGCCGTCGGTGCACAGGGCATGGAACGATTCCGGTGCGTCGTCCTGCCGCTCGAGCGCGGTGGCGGAGCCGGCGTCGCTGAACAGCAGGGTGGTGGCGTGGTCCCCGGCACTGACGAATTGGGTTGGGGTATCGCCCTGCAGCAGCAATATGCGACGGCAGCCCGCCAGCAGCATGGAGCCGGCCAGGGACAGGCCGTACGGGTATCCGGAGCACCCCAGTCCGACGTCCAAAGCGGCGCAATGCTCACTGAGGCCCAGCCATTTGTGGATCATGCAGCTGGAGGAGGGTAGGAAATAGTCCGGCGACTGGGTGACCAGCACGATGGCATCCAGCGTGTCGGGGGCCCAGGCCAGCTCCCGCAACAGCCGCTCGGCGGCTTCGAAACACAGGTCAGTCGCCGTCACTCCGGGGTCGGTGACCGGCCGGTACTGTACTCCGGCCATGGACACGACCTTGCGGACTTCGGTTTCGCCATAAACCTCGGCGCAGGCGTTGTTGTCCACCACTCGAGCCGGCACGCAGGTGCTGACGCCCGCCAGGCGCATTCCCGGGGTCCGTGTAAAGCTCATCGACACCCCCTCGCGAATGGTCCGGCCCAGTGACGGGAATTCATGGGGGAATTCATATCCAGCATGGCCAGGGTCTTTGAAGACAGGAAATTTGTTGAATTCTACCGTGAACGCTCACTGCGAGGCGAATGATGGGTCACGAAACCGTAATGCGATATGAATCATTGGCGCTGACTGTGCCCGCTGGACCCTTCCGACCCAGTGTGAAGCGCTTCACGCTCGCCGGCTGCTATAGTCCTTACGATTAGCCACTTTCGCCGTCCCAAAGCCTTCATGTGCGGTATCGCCGGAATCTATAACTCAATACCAGGACCATCGCCGGACCAGCGGGCGCTGAGTGCCATGATCACGGCTTTGCAGCATCGCGGACCGGACGGGTATGGCTATTTCACCGATCCGGACTGCGGGCTGGCTCACGCCAGGCTCAGCATCATCGATATCGCCGGCGGGCAGCAACCCATCCACAACGAGGATCGCTCGATCCAGGTGGTGTTCAACGGCGAAATTTTCAACTACCTGGAGTTGCGCGCTCAATTGGAGCCGCTCGGGCATCGCTTCTACACTCGATCCGATACGGAAGTCATCGTCCATTCGTACGAGCAGTACGGCCTGGATTTCGTACACCATCTCAATGGGCAGTTCGCGATCGCGCTCTGGGATCAGAAGCGCCGGCGCCTGGTGCTGGCCCGCGATCGGGTCGGGATGCGTCCGTTGTTCTACACCCGGGTCGGGGGACAGTTGTTGTTCGCGTCGGAGGTCAAGGCGCTGTTCACGCAGCCGCAAGTGGCGCGACGCCTGAATCTGTCCGCGCTCGGCGACTTGATGACTTACTGGTCGCCCTTCGCCCCCGATACAGTGTTCGAGGGTATCCAGTGCCTGCCGCCCGGCCATGTGCTGTCGCTGGAGCAGGGCCAGGAACGATTGAGCCGCTACTGGGATTGGGAGTTTCCGGTGGCAACGCCTCGCTTGGAGCGGGCGATCGATGAGTACACGAGAGAGTTGAGGGAGCTGCTGGTCGATTCGGTCCGCATGCAGTTGCGGGCGGATGTGCCGGTGGGCGCCTATCTGAGCGGCGGTCTGGATTCCTCCAGCATCGCGGCCCTGGTGCGTGGCTACACCCAGGCGCCGTTGCGGACTTTTTCCGTGGCCTTCGAAGACGACGAATTCGACGAGAGCGGCTATCAGCGCCAGATGGCCGAGCATCTGGGTTGTGAACATACCAGCGTGATGTGCCGTACGTCCGATATCGCCGACGCCTTCGCCCGGGTCATCTGGCACGCCGAGTCGCCCGTGCTGCGTACCGCCCCCGCGCCACTGATGCTGCTGGCCGGCCAGGTGCGCGCCGAAGGCTTCAAAGTGGTGCTCACCGGCGAGGGCGCCGATGAGGTGCTGGGCGGCTACGACTTGTTCAAGGAAGCGAAGATCCGCCGATTCTGGGCTCGCCAGCCGCAATCGCGGGCCCGCCCGAAACTATTGCAACGCCTGTATCCGTACCTGCGTCATTCGCCGTCCGCCGCCACCGCCATGACCGAACGCTTCTACGGGCAGGGGTTGGACCGGCCGCAGGCCCTCGGCTTTGCCCACTTGCCGCGCTGGGCGACCACGCACCGCAGTTGGCAGTTCTTTTCCGCCCAGGCGAGAGCTGAGCTTGGCAGCCGTGACTTGGACGCGCATGCGTCCAAGCACTTTCCCGAGGACCTGGGGCGGCGCATGGCAATGGGACGCGATCAGTACGTCGAGGCGCACACCTTGATGAGCGGCTACCTGCTGTCATCCCAGGGCGATCGCATGGCCATGGCCAACTCCATCGAAGCGCGTTTTCCGTTCCTCGATCATCGGGTCATCGAGTTTGCCAATCGCTTGCCGCCGCAGCTCAAGATCCGCGGTCTCAACGAGAAGTACCTGCTCAAGCGTGCGATGCGCGATCTGTTGCCCCCAGCCATCACACAAAGAACCAAGCAGCCGTATCGAGCGCCCGACAGCCGATGCTTCTTCACTCGTGGAGTACCGGTGGAGTATGTCGATGAACTGCTGGGCACCGATCGTTTGCGCGACAGTGGTTACTTCGAGCCTGCCGCGGTGCGGCGGCTGGTCGAGAAATGTCGCACCGGGCGCGCCATCGGTTTCTCGGACAACATGGCCTTCATGGGGGTTCTTTCCACCATGTTGCTGGACGACATGTTTGTGCGTCGCGGGCACCTGCCTGCCGACGCTAAATTGACATCGGGGGAACGTGTGGATTCGCGCCTGATTTCGACGGTGGGAGCCTGAGGCATGCTGTTGCAACACTGGCTGGAAGCCCATGCGCGCCGGCAGCCCAGCCATCCGATGATCATCGTCGATGGCCAGCGCTATTCCTACGAGCACATCGACGACCAGGCGACCCGCTTGGCCGCGACGCTGCAACGCCACGGCGTGGTGCGTGGCGATCGGGTGGCCATTTACCTGGAGAACTGCGTTGAAGCCGTCGTCGGCATCTTCGGAGCCTTGAAGGCCGGTGCCGTGTTCATGCCGGTCAATCCGCAGACCAAGGCCGACAAGCTCACCTATCTGCTGAACGATTCGGCGGCCAAAGTGCTGATCACGCATTCGGTCCTGGCCGAGGTGGCCGCACAGGCCGTTGGGCAGGCGCCGGACCTGGCCCTGGTGATCCGGGTGGAGGCTGCGGATGCACGGTCCGGGCATGAATTGGCCGGCAAGCCCCAGATGTCATTCACCGCTGCGGTGACGGCCGAAGCGTCACTGCAGCCGACGCCGACCATCGATCAGGACCTGGCGAGCATCATTTATACGTCTGGCTCCACCGGCGAGCCGAAAGGTGTGATGGTGACTCACCACAACATGGTGAGCGCGGCAACGTCCATCAGTACCTATCTTGGTCTGCGCGCGGACGACATCATCATCAATGTGCTGCCGATTGCGTTCGATTACGGCCTGTATCAGATCCTGATGGCCAGCCGGGTAGGGGCCAGCGTGGTATTGCAGCGCTCGCTGGCGTTTCCGGTGCGGGTGCTGGAAACCATGGTGCGCGAACGGGTGACGGTGTTGCCGGGAGTCCCCACTGTGTTCTCCATGGTGCTCAACCTGAGTTCCTTGGCGTCCTTCGATTTGAGCGCCTTGCGGCTGGTGACCAATACCGCGGCGGCGTTGTCCGAGGCGCAGATCCGGCAGATTCGCGGGGCCTTCCCGCAAGCCACCTTGTTCTCGATGTACGGGCTGACCGAGTGCAAGCGGGTGAGCTATCTGCCGCCGGAGCAACTCGATATTCGCCCGATGAGCGTCGGCCGCGGCATGCCCAACGAAGAGGTGTGGCTGGTGGACGAGACCGGCCGGCGGTTGCCGAACGGCG
>Ga0182745_1000437_pt1 | contig 47035 bp, 29 predicted proteins | sample eDN3rd30CKraftBY_FD_128523 | JGI IMG/M metagenome (GOLD analysis project Ga0182745, IMG submission 128523) | Enriched backyard soil microbial communities from Emeryville, California, USA - eDNA 3rd pass 30_C Kraft BY (version 2) (version 2) | ecosystem: Environmental > Terrestrial > Soil >...
AAGAGATCGAGGGGGAGATCAACACCACGCCGGGGCTCCTTTCGATCGCGGATCGAACGATCGTTCAGGACCAGGGGAGCTGGCAGGTTGAGTATCGGCTCCGTTACGAAGGACCAACGCTGACGATCTCGAGCCCGAACGAGGTTCGGGTGAAGGTGGAAGGCTGGGTCTCGAACTCTCGGGTCGCCAGCCATGCCAACCCCAGGCTTTCCACCCTCACCCTGCCGTCCCAGGCTGGTTGGACCCGATCGAGCGAGGTGATCGCCTCGAGCGACGAAAATCAGCGTTGCCGGGAACGGCTCACCTTGCAGCTCTGGGGTGGCGACCGCCCCGACAGCCCATTGGTCCTCGACGGATCTGAAACCGGGGAGGCCTCGACTGCGCCAGGCTCCCCGGCCAGTCCTTCGCAGGATCCGCCAGCCCTTTTGAGCCTCCACTCAGGGGTGATCCTGCGGGCTCGCCTCCGCTTCGAGCACCTGCACTCACTCTACGGCTCATACGACCCGCTGCTCAGCCAGCGAGCGCTCGAGCTCCAACTTGGCGAGGCGGTCCTGTTCGACCTCCTCCCGATGGACCAGGAACAATACCTGGCCTTGCCGAGCTCCACCATGGGCCCGTTCCCCGCGGAGCGGCTCGACACCGAACACTTCCTCTCAGCCCCTGATAGTCTCCACCTGGAAGCCCATATCTCAGGCCATGAGTCTTACAGGCTTCCGGAACAGCCGGTCCGCTACTCCACCAAAATGCGGCTTACCTTCTGGTACCTGATCGCCGCGGGCACCGAAGGGGGCTGCCACGTCCGGATCAGCCAGTTCAAGGACACCCCCACCATGTACAGGCCGCTCCACGACAGCGCCCAGGAAATCCCGCTGACCAGGGTCGGCCGTTGGGTCAAGGTCGAGCGCGTCTTTCGTACCGCCGCGGAAGCCACGACCCTGGCCGTCGAATTCAAAATCCGAGACCCACGCGATACCCAAGTTGGGGAGGTCTGGATCGACGACATCCAGCTCGAGCCGGTGGTCGCCCTCTCGGCCCGTCCATAGTGGACCAGAACGAAAAGGGGGCGTCCCCGATTGCCCCAACCCGAGACTCTGCCGTATGATGATATCAAGGTCCACTCGAGGAGAACTCCGCCCAGCCCGATAACGCGGGACACGGGCCCTCGCACAGGAAGCCAGGCAAAAGGGAAGTCGAAGTCCATGAGCTCCTCCGCAAGCCTGACCGACGCCGAGAAAATCGAACGGGCGAGGCAGTCGCTCAACCTTTTCGCCTTCCCCTCGCCCATGGTCGCCGACCAGGTGGGGAACCTCCTTGACGGCCTGCGCCTGCTCTGCGACTCTCTGAACGACTCCCCCCCCTCGCTCTGGGAACAGGCCAACCTGGTTGATTCCGCACTCGTCCGAGAACGTGCCCGGCTCCGGCTGGAACGGGCGCACAAGAGCGTGGCCACGGCCACCATGACGAAGGAACGCTCCGACCACCGTTGAACTCTTCGGAAAACCCACCTCTCCACCCACCCCCCTCAGATCTTCTCGATCTTCTTCGAAAAAAGATCCTTGACGCCATCCCAACTCAGATCTTACCGTGGGCCAAAAGACACTGAATCTCAATGTCAAAAAGAGCTCACTTTGGAGTGGTGCGGGTACGTGTCGCACCGCTTTGGGCGTTGACCTTGAGGATTCAAATGGGATGGGTGCCTTGGTCCGGCGCTGATCCTTTTATTCCAACGAGGCGGACCATTGCCCCGGCCCCGCGAGAGTTGATCGTCGCGGGGCGTGGTTTTTGGCGCATTTGGGAAGGACCTGATCAAGACCATGGCCATCGCGGAACCCGAGTCGAAGCCACAGGACAAAGTTGCCTCCATAACACGCTCTCAGGCCAAATCCCGAGCCCGGACCCGTTTGAACAAGGTGATGAAGCTGGTGCGCCGGTCTCACCTTTACGCGGGCCTGTTTCTGGTTCCCTGGGTGCTGATGTATGGGGTCACGGCACTTCTGTTCAACCACCCCATGCTCTTCCCCGACGGGTTGTTCAAACTTCAACCAATCGAGCCCGCCGACCTGGCGGGAACGCCGCTGGAACGCCTTCCCGCGCCCCGAGTGCTGGCCGCGCAGGTGGTCGAAGCCCTGAACAAGAGCGGGTCGTCCGACTCAAACTCGTCGAAGTCCACTCCCACCTATCGCCTCGTGCGTCCCGAAGAGGCGACCTTCGCCCGTGAATATAGCGCGACGGTGCCAGGGGGGGACATGAACCACTTCGTCCGGCTTGACCTGGCCAAGCGCGAAGGGACCATCCGCTCTCTTGCCGCCCGCAAGGACGTCGTCGACAAACTCCCCCCTCCCGAGTTCGCCCAGCAGGTTGTTCAGCTCGATTCCAAACCGATGGATGCGATCAACCAATCCTTGAACGCGGTTCTGGCCCGGCGCGACCTTCCGCCCATTCCCGAACTGCCCGCGGCAAGTTTCGGCCAGAGCCTGGAATTCCGAGGGGGCCGAGGAAGCCTACCGCGTGAAGGACGAGGCGAAGAAGCAGGCGACGGAGATCGACCGCGCGGGAGAAGAGGCGAAGCCTTGGCCGAAGGGGAACGACCACGGCGAGGCGGAGACGCAAGCGAAGAGGACCGACCGCGCGGGGGAAAAGGCGAAGCGACGAGTGAAGGGGAACGTCCGCGGCGAGGTGGAAGAGACGCTGGAACCCCGAAAACACGAGCTGGAACCCCTGAGCCGCAAGGTGGCGGGAGAGCACTGGGCCGGGGAAATCAAGGGGTTGGTCCTGAACTCACCTTCGCGATGGAGGGAGAAGGAAAAGTCTGGCGCGTGGGATACCAGTTACAAACCGGACGTTTGACCGGTAAGCCGGAAGAGCTGAAGTCGGCGGGCCCCCCGTCCGACTTTTCCAATCGACGGTTCCTGCTCCGGTTACACACCGCCCACGGTTACCCCTCCGAAATCAACGCCCGCTGGTTCTGGGCCATCATCGTCGACGTCATGGCCGTCTGCATGATCGGGTGGGGCATCACCGGACTGCTCATGTGGTGGCAGATGAAGAACGTGCGCGTGGTCGGCGCGGTGGTTTTGGTCCTCAGCGCGGTCGTGTCCTTCATCTCGGCGCTCGGTATCCACGCGACCATGGTAGCGGGGGTCTAAACGGAACCAGGGCCGCACCGCGGAGGTTCGTATCACAAAGACGAAAGGCGTCCTGAGGTCTTCACGGAAAAAAGTGAGGGTCCCCAGGACGCCTTTGGCCTTTGGTTCGAAACGTTAGTGGGGCGAGGTGAGTTTAAGCCCCAGCACGCCCGCGAGGATCAGGGCGATGCAGGCTAGCCGGCGGATGTCCGACGGTTCGCCCAGGAAGGCCATTCCCACTACGACCGTCCCCACCGCTCCAATGCCGGTCCAGACCGTATAAGCGGTGCCGAGCGGCAGCGACTTGAGCGCCACGCCCAGCAGGTACACGCTGGCGAGCATGAAAACGAAGAACCCGGTGGTTGGCCAGAACTGGCTAAAACCCTTCGAGAACTTGAGGCAGATAGCCCAGCCGACTTCGAACAAGCCGGCCAGGACGAGGATAACCCAGGCCATGGTAGCCTTCTCCCTCTTTCGGGGAAGAACACGCTACGGGGTCGTCCCCGCGAAATGAGTTGAACCTGGTCATGGGCCACTCATCCCACGACCAACATGGGGTCGTCCCCACACCTTCCATGATACGCATTCAGGCAAGAGCCGGGGACAGGCGGCTTCGGACCGCATGCCACCGCTCTATCCGCCCCTTGCCAGTTTCGTGAATCCTGGCCTCCCCCTGGATAGGCAAACATTTCGCGGCTTCTGAAGAAAATCGCGTGAGCCCACACCCGACTCCGGTCATTACTCTTAGAGGCCTTCCTCAACCGCCGTTCACAGAACCGTCAAGACCTTAGTTCCTCTCCTTCACCCCTGGACGTTGCCTCACCAACGCCATGACCAGGCGAAAACGTCTCTCCCAAAAAGATGATTCTAAAATTCGTATACGTTCACGAATTGAGACTCAACAAGCCAGTATTCGTAGGGTGTGTCAAGCGTCAGCGCGGACGCACCAACCGCATGAGCTGGGACTCGCGAGTGGATGCATTCCCGCTGGTGTCGATTGAAAATCGGTGGTCGTGTGCGTGACCTACCCAGGTCTTGGTGCGTCTACGCTGACGCTTGACACACCCTACAAATACTAAAATCTTCAACTTTCGCCTTTCTTCAATGCAACTTCCATCTCCTTAGCGATCGCTTCCGAATTTTCATCAAGCTGAGTCTGGAGAGCCTGGATCACCTTTTCACGACGCTCTGCCGGGTGATTCTGGCTGAGCTTCCACTTGCCCTCCAACCGGTTGATTTCGATGGTGAAGCCGACGATGGCTTTGAGCATCTGATCGATGTTGGGGTCGGAGGTGTCGTAGGTCCAGGGGGTGGGCATGCCCTGTTCGTAAAAGGTCGCCGTGCGTTTCAGAATCGCATGCAAGGCAGCCGGCTCTTCAATGAGGCGGAGATTGCCATAGGCATGGACGGCCAGGTAGTTCCAGGTTGGCACGGTCCCTGGACTCTCGTACCAGGTGGGAGAGATGTAGGCGTGTGGGCCGGAAAAGATTACGAGGACCTCCCCCTCCATCGTCCTCCACTGTGGGTTCGCCCTCGCCATGTGTCCCAGGAGTCGCCCCTGTGTCCCGGCGCCGGCACCCGCATCCATGTCGAGAAGGAGGGGCAAGTGGCTGGCGACCATGCCGCTCCCCCCCTGGCTGATCAACAGGGCGAAGCTGTGCTTCCGCATGAAGTCGTGGAGAACCGTGGGGTCGGTCACCTGAAAGGCTGAGGGAACATACATGGGCGTTGACCATGCGGGGCGTCATCCCGCGCGGAGAAGAACCATCGAGCACGTTAAGGGCCTCTCAATATCCGAGTGCTGGACAATCGGCCGGTCTCCGAAGTTCGCAAGATGAACCCGCCAACAAGCATCATCAAGTCATGATTTTTCAACTTAACGTTTCTCGTTGAGCAGCCACAGCTTCCTGGCACTCTTGCCAGAGCGTGGCCACCAGCTCGCCCGCGGGCAGGGCACGAGACAGAGCGACTCCCTGACCGGCCCAGTGGGGACCGTACCCGAACTCACCCGCGGCTCGGGCGGCCGCGTTCAGCGACTTGCCCGCGTCGTAGGCGATCGGGTAGCTCGGGATTTCGTCGGGGGTGACGCGGTCGGCGAGGTCGGCGAAGCGGTTTGCGAGCAAGCGGGCGGGGCGGCCCGAGATGGCGCTGGTCATGAGGGTGGGACGCGTGGGGTGTTCGAGGATCGCTTGCCGATACCCGGCGTCGGCCGCCGACTCGGGGCAGAGGAGGAATGCGGTTCCAAGCTGGGCCGCGCTGGCTCCCAGAGTCAAGGTTGCCGCGATACCCGCCCCGTCCATGATTCCGCCCGCCGCCACGACGGGAATCGCGAGGTGCTTGACGAGCAGCCGGGTAAGGGGCAAGGTACCAACGCATTCGTCGGCCGACTGAGGGTCGAAAACCCCACGATGTCCCCCCGCCTCATATCCTTGAGCCACGACCACGTCGATACCGGCCTCGGCGGCCGCCCGGGCCTCCACGAGGTTGGTCGCCGTCGCCAGGAGCAGAATCCCAGCCCCTTTCAGTTTTCGGATCCGAGAAGCGTCGGGCAGGCCGAAGTGCAGGCTGACCACGGGGGGTCGCTCGTCCACCAGCATCTCGAGCATGGCGTCGTCCACGTTGAAGCTCTGGTAGGGCTCGCGGAGCCGAGCAGGGGGCTGGGCTCCAAAGCGCGAAAAGAGAGGCTCGAGCCGCGACAGCCAGGCGGCTTCTCGTTCCAGGCTCGGAACGGCGGGAGCGTGGCAAAAGAGGTTGACGTTGAACGGCTGGCCGGACAGGACTCGAACCGCCTGGATCACCTCGCGGGCCGCCTCGGCGTCGAGATTCCCCAACCCCAACGAGCCAAGGCCTCCCGCGTTCGAGACGGCCGCCGCCATCTCGGGAGTGGAGATTCCCGCCATTGGGGCCTGGATGATTGGAACGCGAATTCCAAGCTTTCGAGTCAACGCGTTCACGGGATCAGTGCTCCTTGCCAGCAGGCTGGAATCCTCAAGGCTCCGATCACGACTGACCGAGGTTTCGAGATCCGTTGTAAGATAGAGCCAAGGCGAGGGCTACGGATACGCGTCCGAAAATAGGCCAGCCGCCCGATCCGTCACAGGCAGAAGAGAACCTCCAAGCCATGATCACCCTTTACCGAACGGCGGACGACCTGACGGGGCAGGAGGTCCAGGAGACCCTGGAAGCGCTTTGCTTTGCCCACGAGGTGGTGCTCGTCACCGACTCCGGTCCCACGCACGAGAACTTGCCCGAAGGGACCAACCCCCCTGTCGTCGTGGATGAGGGAATGACCTACCAGGGCCGGGCCGCCGTGCTCGAGCGTCTCGGGGAACTGAAGGCCATCCACGAACTCTGGTACAAGGTTGGCTCCGACGCCTGTTACTGCGACGAACACGGCAATGTGGAGTGACCAACGCAGCCAAGGTGGCCGCCCTTTTTTTATTTTAGGATTTCTCCCCTTGCCCTTGCTCGAGAGCCCAGAAGACGAGGTCGGTATCAGGGCAGGGGAACCCCAGGAGCTTGAGCTTCGAGGCAATCTGCCCCCGGTGGTAGGTGGCGTGATTGACCACGTGGCGGAGCAGAACCCAGAGGGGGAGCTGAAACGGGTCCCCTTGGATGTTGCGATAGGCCACGACCTCCTGGAGTTGTTCGGCGGATAGGCCGGCAAGGAACTGGTCGAAACCATCGTGGGCCTGTTCGAACACACGAACGGCGTCGTCAAAGGTCGGGAGGTCTTCGACCGAGAGGCGACGGGCCGGATTCGCCCCTTGAAGCCGGTTCAGCCAGATCTGGGTGGCGCCGGCGACGTGGATCACCGTATCCCGTACCGGAGACCAGCCGGGGGCGGGCTCCTGGGCATACTGCTCCGCGCTGAGCGGACGGATCGCCTTCAAAACCAGAGCGGTCGCCCACCGATTGAATGCGTAAAACGAGATCAGGTCGTCTTTCATCATCGAATACCTTTACCACGGAACTGGCAGAACGTACCGAAAGCCACCAGGCGAGCGCGATTTGCCCCTTCCTAATAGAGCGGTTCCCAGTCGAATTTCGCCTGGTTGCGGCATCGATTCGTAGGATGGGCATTGCCCACCGCACCAAGGCCGATGCCTAGAGGGAGGCGACATTTCCCAGAAACCAGCGGATCCATTGGAAGTGACGGCCCTGAATTCCTGCCGGTGGGCAGTGCCCACCCTACGAATCGAATCCCAATCGTGGGAAGGATGCCGCGCTCCCAAGAGCATTGAAGCCGGGACAATGCAGTGGACCAACTCCCAAGCCATCAAGCCAAAGGGGGAGTTGACCTCCCGAGAAAATAGTAACGAGGCGGTCTACCACTCCCGCGACGGGATGGTTCGCGCCAGGTGCGTCCAAGAAATGGGAACCTCTGGGATTCGCCGAGCCCGAAACATACAATAGAAAGAGTAGAGGGAACCGGTGGAGCCATCCACTTTCGGTTCTTCGCATGCCGAACCCATCGGCCAAGCGAACATTTTGAACCCAAAGCGTACAAACAGGTATAACGAGGGGGCGACGCGAGCGGCGTCGGCGTGATGGATCGGTTGACCGTACTCTGTTTTGCGGGGACGTACGGCCTGGCCCTGGCGAGCGAGCTGGCTCGTTTTGTGGTCCAGGGATCGGTGCGCTGGTATTTGACCATTGGGTTGACCGCGCTGGGGTGGTTGGTGCAGACGGCGTATCTGGGCAACCTGGCCCTGGCCCAGCACAAGATTCCGGTGACCTCGGCGGTTGAGTCGCAGTTGGTGCTCGCCTGGATCTTCGCCCTGATCGGGCTTTACCTGATGGCCCGTGCTCCCAAGGGGACCGCGGTGGGCCTGTTCGTCTTGCCGATGGTCTTGGGGCTGGTGGCGTCGAGCCAGCTCGTCTCCCAGCGCGGGGGATGGGACGAGTGGGGAAGCGTGACCCGGTTCTGGGGAACGATCCACGGGCTCTTCCTGCTCGCCGGCGCGGTCTCAACCTGCGTGGCGTTTCCCGCGGGGCTGATGTACCTGGTCCAGTCTCGTCGCTTGAAGCACAAGCGACCACCTCGGTTCGGATTCGCGCTTCCGAGCCTGGAGCAGTCGGAGCGGCTGAACCGAGGAGCGATCACGGTGGCCTTTCCCCTGCTGACCTGCGGCTTGCTGATCGGCGTACTCCTGGAGCTTGGCCGACGCGCGCGGCTGGGGCATCCCGGCCTGGGCTGGAGCGATCCGAAGGTCGTTAGCGCCTCGCTCATGTGGCTGGTGTTCGCCGTGCTCCTGAACGCTCGGTTACGCCCATCCATGCGGGGTCGAAGCGTGATGGTGCTGACAATCGTGGCCTTTGCCTTCCTGGTCTTCACCTGGGTGGGAATCGACGTGCTCGACCTTCCAACAGCTCACGGTACGGCGGCTCCGGCTGAGAGCGGGAGGAAGCTGCCGTGAGACTCCTGGCTCTGGGCGTGGATCACCGCTCCGCCCCCGCTCCCGTTCGAGAAGCGCTCGCATTCGACGGCCCCAAGCTCGCCCAGGGACTCGACACCCTGGCCGAGTCGTTCCCGGGCAGTGAGTTCGTGATCCTCTCTACCTGCAACCGAGTGGAAATCTACGCGGCCGGGGCCGCCGAGGAGGTTCCCGACGCCGAAGCCCTCCGCGAGTTTCTCTCCCAGTTCCATCAGGTGCCGGTCGAGCAATTCGCTCACCATCTGAATATCGCTCAGGACGAAAAGGCCATCGCCCACTTGTTCCGGGTGGCCGCCAGCCTCGAAAGCCTGGTATTGGGCGAAGGACAGATCCTCGGACAGGTCAAGGACGCTTATCAAAAGGCCGTCCAGAACGGCACGGTGAGCACGATCCTGCACCAGACCTTTCAAGCCGCGGCGCGGGTGGGCAAGAAGGTGCGCGAGGAGACCGGGCTCGACCAGGGCAAGCTCTCGATCGCGAGCGTGGCGGTCGACGTGGCCAAAGGAGTCTTCGATACCTTCTCCGACAAGACCATGCTGGTCATCGGCGCGGGCAAGATGGGCGACCTGACCCTCCAGCACCTGAAGGCCTTGAAGCCGGGCAGGATCCTGGTCAGCAACCGGAACCTCGAGCGCGCCGAGGAGGCCGCGCACCGCTGGGGGGGGCTCGCCGTCCCTTTTGACGAGCTCCTGCTCGCCCTGAAAGAAGCCGACGTGGTCATCAGCACCACCGCGGCCAAGGAGCCCATCGTTACCTACGAGCAGTACGTCCGGGTCCAGCACGCCCGGTCGAACCGCCTGGCCCTGATTCTCGACATCGCCATCCCACGCGACTTCGACGCGAGGATCGGCGACCTCGAGGACGTCTACCTCTACAACGTGGACGACCTCCGCGCCCAAGCCGAGCAAAACCGATCGCGCCGGCAGAAGGGGGTCGACCCGGCCACCGCCATCATCGAACGCGAGACCGCCGCGTGCCACGCGGCCCTACGCCACCAGCGCCACGCCGGGATCGTGCTTCGGCAGCTTGGCGACCACGTCGACGCCATCAGGCAACGCGAGTTCGAGGCGCTCTGCGCTCTGCGCCCGGGGCTCGACGACGCCGACCGCAAAGCCATCGCCCACATGATGTCCCGGTTTCAAAATCAGCTCCTCCACCAACCCCGCGCCACGCTCCGCTCGGCGGCCTCGGAACCAACGCCCGATCATCCCCCCCACAGCCTGCTCAACGCGGTCCGACATTTGTTTGGACTTGCCGACATGTAAGTCCGCCTTAGAATACTTCACCCGACGAGGCGATCCCAAGGTCGAACCTCGGCGGGGTCAGTCGTGTCACCCAGCTTGGCGGCGCAGCCGATTCGGGCCGCACGAAGGCAACAACGAAACGGGTCTCCCCCCAGCCTTAAAACGAGGGCAAAGGAAAAGGTTCATGGCAACGAATGAAACGGCAGCCGTCCCTGGGTTGTCGCGCGACGCCGAGGTCGGCACGGTCTTCGCCGTCCTGGTCGCACTGAGCGTCTCTCACCTCCTCAACGACCTGATGCAGTCTCTCTTGCCGGCGATTTATCCAATTCTCAAGACCAAATATGCTCTGAGTTACACTCAAATTGGCCTGATTACCTTTACGTTTCAATTGACGGCGTCGTTACTTCAGCCGGTGGTGGGCTATGCGACGGACCTGAAGCCGCAGCCCTACTCACTGGCCGTCGGCATGGTCTTCACGTTCGTGGGGTTGCTGTTGCTCTCGGTGGCGGCCCACTTCTCGGTGATCTTGTTGGCCGCCGCGCTGGTGGGAATGGGCTCGTCGGTGTTTCATCCCGAGTCGTCCCGCGTGGCCCGAATGGCCTCGGGGGGTCAGCACGGGTTCGCGCAGTCGCTCTTCCAGGTGGGGGGCAATACTGGAACGGCCGTGGGGCCGCTTCTGGCGGCGTTCGTGATCGTCCCTTACGGGCAGCCAAGCATCGCCTGGTTCTCCCTCGCCGCGCTCCTGGCCATGGGCCTGCTGATCTCAGTGGGGCGATGGTACGCCCAATACCTGGTTCGCCTGCGGGCACGCACGAAGAGCGGGCGTGAGATCCACGGAAACGGCCTGAGCCGGGCACGCGTCGCCACGGCGATCACCATCTTGCTGATCCTCATCTTCTCCAAGTATTTCTACCTGGTCAGCCTGAGCAGCTACTACACGCTCTACCTGATCCACAAGTTCCACGTTTCGGTCCAAACCGCCCAGGTCTACCTGTTCGTGTTCCTGGGAGCCGTGGCGGCGGGGACTCTCGCCGGTGGTCCGATCGGCGATCGGATCGGATTCAAAAGCGTGATCTGGGTCTCAATCCTCGGGGTCCTTCCCTTTACCCTAATCCTTCCTTATATGAATCTGTTCTGGACAGGAGTCCTCACCGTGCCGATCGGCCTGATTTTGGCCTCGGCGTTCTCGGCGATCATGGTCTACGCCCAGGAGTTGGTGCCGAGCCGGGTGGGAACGGTCGCGGGGCTCTTCTTCGGCTTCGCCTTCGGCATGGCGGGCGTGGGAGCCGCCGTCCTGGGCTGGCTCGCCGACCAAACGAGCCTCGACTACGTCTACCACGTCTGCTCGTTCCTCCCCCTCTTCGGCCTCCTCACCGGCTTCCTGCCCAACCTGGACAAGGCCCGCGCAGCCGCCAAGGCCTGAATGCCAATCACCCGTGGTCAATCAATGGAAAAGGGGCTCCGCGCCAAGCGGTGGCCCCTTTTCCTTTGTGCTTTGAAGTCGATGTCTGGTTGACTGAAGTGGTCTTTCCTGGCCACAAGGTCACGAACATCGCCCCAATCTCAATAGGCGTCAGGGTCGAGCAATTCGTTCGCCTTCGTTTTCACCTTCCCTTCAACGGCCTTCTCAGCAGGCTTCTCGCGGGGGAGGGAGCTCTCCAGGTGCCGGATTCGCTCGTTCAGTCGTTCAATCTCTTGCTCGGCCCTTCTGAGGCGGACCTCCAGGTCGGCTCCACGACGCGGCGGTGGGCCACCCGGCATCATGCCTGGCATACCCATGCCTGGCCCCATACCCATATCCATCATGCCCGGCATCATGCCCATTGGATCCATTGCTCTGGCCTTAGCGGCTTCTCGAGGAGTGGGTTTTACGCGTTTTTGAATCGCATCGGGCTTGCCTGGAAGACGATCGTCCCCTTCTCTTCGCGATACCGACAGCCGAGGCGCTTCGGGGCGGGCTTCGAGGGCATTGATAAGGCGGTCGAGCTTCTGCTCGAGCGATCGCAAACGATCGTCTCCTTCCCTTTTTCCTTCCGGGACGCGTGCGAGATGCTGCTCGTCGTCGCGGACCGTCTTCCGTCCCTCTCGAACAATGCGGGCTGGCCCTCGCTCGTCTCGGGCCTTCGCGGCTCGCGGCTCCTGCTCGGAGGCGTTGTCATCCCGACGGACTCGCTCGCGAGCCAGGCCTTCGCGATCCCCCCGCCGGCGTACGCCGGCTTCGCTTGCTTCACGAGGCCCTCGTTCGCGATCGCCTGGTTCTTTTTCAGCCCTGGCCTCGGGCGATTTTTCGTTAGGGTCGGTGTCGGCATCAGCATCAGCGGCAAAGGAAGGGCCCTGGGTGAAGACGAGCGAGCCGGCTGTAACCAGGCCACCGGCGAGGCCAAACAGGGCGAGGGACTTCAATTTCAACAGGAACATGGTTCTCAGCACTCCTTCGGTCAGAGAGGTTACCGAGGCCGAAACCAGCCCGGTGGTGGTCAAGCCCGCCGCGAGGGGCCCCGCGGCCTGAATCGTTGCTTCGGTCAGAGTGTTTGACAGCGCGATGCGGGACAGGGCCTTCGCCTCGGAAGCCAGGACCGAACCGAAGCCAAGGACGACGGAGGAAGGGGCCAGCCCGCGCCGGGTCAGACCGCCGCGAAGCCGCTTCCTTGCCTCGGAAAGACGGCTCATGACCGTGCCTGGAGGACAACCCAGCAAGCCGGCCGCCTCAACATAGGTTTTGCCTTGCAGGTCGCAGAGGATCGCCACGTCGCGAAACCGCGCGGGCAACCGGCCCAGTTCCTCGTGGATGACCCGGCCGAGATCGTCCGGCTCGCTGGCCTGGTAATCGCTTGGGGCCAGGCTCGCCCGCTTCCGCTCGTGCCAGCGCCGGCGGGCCAGGGCCGACCGGGCACACCGGGCCACACGCAACGCAACTCCATGAAGATAAGGCCCTAACGCCTCGGGCTCGCGGATCGACCCCGGCTTGGTCGCCAGTAACAGGAAGGTTGCCTGGAACGCGTCCGCCGCGTCATGCGGGTCGCGAAGCAATTTCCGGCAGACCCGAAAGACCATCGGGCCGTGCCGCTCCACCAGCACGGCGAAGGCAAGCTCGCCCGCCTCGCCCCGCCTGGCTTTGAATCGCTCCAGGAGCTCGCGGTCCGAAAGCCCCGCGACCGTCCCGATGTTGAACAAGCCGTGAAGATAGCGCTGAACTTCGGCACGTCCGTTGGTCGCCACGAATCGTTCTCTCCGCCCAACGTGATTTTCTGTCCTCGCCTTTCAAAAGTGTAGTGTCGCCTGGCCTCGGTTTTATTCGGATTCTTTTTCGAAAATGTCAAAACAGGGTTACGCTGCTTCAAACCCAGAGTGCCTACCCACGTCTCTGCGACCGAATAATTATCCAATAGTTGCCTTGTTCTTTAAATATTTTTAAAATCAAATTCATTCACTCGCTGGCGCTTCGGGCTTGTAAGGAACTGGGCGGCCTTCGAGTTCGTCTTCACAAGCCCGAAGCGCAAGCGAGTGAATCCGCATTTCAATTATTAATCCTCATAAAATAACCCAAATATTAATCAAATTCATTCACTCGCTGGCGCTTCGGGCTTGTAAAAATCGAAGAGATTCACTCGCTCGCGCTTCGGGCTTGTAGGGGAGGGGCCGAGGTGCGGAATACCGCCACCAGCCTGGGATGTTTCTTTACGGATCAGAGGCGTCAACGAGTGAATCCACGAAGGAGGGATCAGCGGCTGGGTGTGACCGAAAGGCGAGCCGCGTGGGTGCGTAGCGACTCGAGCACTTCGTGCTGATCGGGCGAGGTGGCCAGGTCATGCTCCTCGCGCGGGTCGGTGTCGAAGTCGTAGAGTTCCTCGTGGCCGTCACCATTGCGGATGTAGTGCCAACGGCCCATGACCAGCGAACGCATCGAGCCCTTGTTGACGGGCGACCGTCCCTGGTTGGGGTCGGCCTTGGGAGGAACGATCACCTCGGAAACGGTGAGGTTCCCTGGTTTGGGCTCGAGACGACTGGTAGCGGACGAGGGCCGACGCAAAAGCGACTGCCCCGGAAAGGGGGAGTCCTTGCTCAGCCCCAGAAAATCGACCACGGTGGCGGGTAGGTTACGTAGGCTCACCGGATCGAGCACGACACCCGGTTCCTGGGCCTGGCCCTGGCTCTGGGAATAAGAAGGGGGGACGAAGAGGAGGAGGGGGACGTGCAACTCCGAGCGATAGAGGCTGCAACCGTGCCCATAAAGGTCCTGTTCGCCCAGATGCTCGCCGTGGTCGGCGGTCACAATGATCAGGGTGTTGTCCAGAACCGCTCGACGCGAAAGCGCATCGAACAATCGCCCGACCTGGTCATCCAGGTATCTCAGGCATCGGTCGTACGAGGCCCGCACCCGTTCGATGTCGGCGGGTTTGAGCTCGGACTTGTCATAGTTCCACCACGAGGTCAGTCGAGAGTCGTTCGCGGCCAGGAAGGGCCGTTCGTCCCCCTCGTCCGTCTGCTCGAGGCCAGAGGAAGGAGGTAAGTAGGGGTGGTGTGCGTCGTAGTAGTTCAGGAAAGCGAAGTAAGGGGTAGCCTGGTCGCGCCTGGTGTCGAGCCAGGTGAGAAAGTCTCGGCTGATCCGGGCCGCGTCCTTGCGCTCGCTCTGGCCGATCATGAGGTGATCGAGGCTGAGCCCCAGGGCCCGACGCACGAAATCGGCCGTACGCTGAACGAGGCCAGAGCAGAGGGCGAACGCCCGAAGCGAGAGGTCGTAATCCTCGTAGTGACGAAAACCGCGGTCGAGACCGGTCTCATAGCTACAGTAGGTGGTGTTCGCCACGAAACCGGCCGTCTGAAACCCCCGGCTCGCGAGGAACTCGGCCAGGGTGGGGTGCGTTCGATCCAAAGGGCGGTCCCAGTCGATCGAAAGCTCGCCAGGCAATCGGCCCGTGAACATGCCGGCATGCGATGGCGCCGTCCAGGGAGCCGTGGATAACGCCCGGTCGAACCGGACCGCCCTGGCGGCGGCAAGTCGGTCGAGTCGAGGCGTGGTCTTGTGCTCGTATCCGTACAAACTCAGGCTCTGAGCCCGGACCGTATCGAGCACGATCAGGAGCACGTTCTTCGCCTTAAGTTCCGTTTTCATTTTCGCGTTAGGCACCGAGGGGGGGGCTCCGAACCGGCTCCCCAGCGGCGCGGACCAGGCGGCACGGCCAAAGGTGAAGGCCGCGGCCAGCAACACGAACCCGGCGAGCGGGCCAATCGACCACTTCACGAGCCGCCCCGCCCCTTGCGGATGCTTCTTGACCAGGCGGGCTCCTTGAACCGCCGCGCCGGCGGCCAGGAACAGACAGGCCAACGTGTAGAGGGGCAAGCGGAACAAAACGCCCAAGATCGCTGGAAACGCAAGCAGACCCACGGCCAACCAGGTTGGAACCCGCCCTGGGCAGACCCGAGCAGCCAGCATCAACACCAGCCCTGGGCCGAGCAGGACGAGCACTCCCGCCACCGGAACCATCCAGGGGAAATGCCGGCTTGCATTATAATTACCAACATCGAAATAATTGCACTTCAATACCAAAACAATCAGTTCAACCAGGCCGCCGGCCAGGCCGAGCCAAAGCGTCCAGGCGAGGATGGCCCCGCAATTGCCCGCGCGGGCGAAGCCTGGAGAGTCTGTCGGGTTAGGGGAACGAGGCTTATCGTTATTAAGGAGAACCTCCGCCGACCCATCGCGCGGGTCCTCGGGATTGTGGCCGGTTGGAGAGGGAGAGTTGAACGGGGAATCCGTCTCCTCGGGCGCGTGCCTTCCTTGCATTGGCTCCCTCCGTCCATGAGGTTCTCTAAGAGTCAAAAACAGAATGAGAATCTGGGGGTGCGTCGCTCACGCTTCCGCCTCGGACAGACGGGGAAATCGGGTGCGTCGCTCACGCTTCCGCCTCGGACAGACGGGGAATTGCCTTACAGAGCCGGAAGCGTCAGCGACGGAGAAACGCCTAAAACGAGGGCCCACGCCTCGCCCCTACCGACCCAATCGATGAACCCCGTCGGGGGCGCTTTCGGCGAGGAAAGCCAGAAAGATCCCGTTCCACAGAGACGCGACGGGGCATTGCTTCAGTTCCTGGCCGGTATGAGTCTGAGGGAGCGTCGCTCACGCTTCCGCCTCTCTGACAGATCGGGGGGGATTGCCTTACAGAGCCGGAAGCGTCAGCGACGGAGAATCACTGGAATTGGCTGGGGGGAGCGTCGCTCACGCTTCCGCCTCTGACGGACGGGGAAATCGGGTGCGTCGCTCACGCTTCCGCCTCGGACAGACGGGGGATTGCCTTACAGAGCCGGAAGCGTCAGCGACGGAGAACCGCCGAAACCGGCCGGAAACTCTTGCTTTGCCCGCGCGTTCAGATCGTAAAATAGGGGAGGGGGGAGAGAACTCTCACAAAAACCAAGGTTGTTTCGCCTGTTCAGTTAGGGCCTCTTAGCTTAGTGAAGCAAAGGAGGCCGCCGTCCGTTGAACCTGGCCAATGGGCGGCGAGTCGCCCATTTCCATCACACACCATTGCCAGGCCAGACCGTCTTCGCCGGGCGGGACTAAACGCTCTGTTGGTTATATGACCTAGCAAAGAGAAGGGGCCCAAACTTCGTTACGTGTGGGGAAGCCGGGCCCGCTCGCTTGAAGGTCAGCCGCTCCTTGGCTCAGACGGATCCTTCAGAAGCAGCGGCGATGGCACACGCTTCCGGAGTGACCTGGGCACGGCCGATTCCGTGGTAGACGAAGCCAAGGCTCGCCATCTTGGCGGGGTCGTACAGGTTGCGGCCGTCGAAGATGACCGGCTGGCGGAGCAGGCGAGCCATCACCTCGAAGTCAGGGCTGCGGAACTCGCTCCACTCGGTCGCGATCGCCAGCGCATCGGCCTGTTCAATCGCCCCGTAGGGCCGGTCGCAATAGGTGATCTGATCGCCGTAGATCGCTCTTACGTTATCGATGGCTTCGGGGTCGTGAACCCGGATCGAAACGCCCGCCTTGAGCAAGGCGTTGATGAGCACCAGGGCGGGGGCCTCGCGGATATCGTCGGTCCGGGGCTTGAACGCCAGTCCCCAGATCGCCACCGTCTTGCCCTTGGCTTCGGAACCGAAATGGCCCAGCACCTTGTTGACCAGCACGTCCTTCTGGGCCTCGTTCACCGAGTCCACCGCCTCCATCATCCGGGCCGGCAGCCCTCGCGACTGCGCCATGTGGATGACCGCGCGGATATCCTTGGGGAAGCAAGATCCACCGTAGCCAACCCCCGGAAACAGGAAGCTGAACCCGATCCGCTGGTCGTGCCCAATCCCCCTGCGCACGTCGTTGATGTCGGCGTTGTACGACTCGCAGAGGTTGGCCATCTCGTTGATGAAGCTGATCTTCGTGGCTAGCAGGCAGTTCGCTACATATTTGGTCATCTCGGCGCTTTCAGGCGTCATGACCAGGAACGGGCGATCGGTGCGCAAGAATGGTTGGTAGAGGCTATGCAGTTGCGCGGCCACCTCGGGCCGACGCGCCCCCACAACCACGCGGTCGGGCTTGTTGAAATCATCGATCGCCGCCCCTTCCTTGAGGAACTCGGGGTTGCTGGCGACGTCGAACGCGATGTCGGTGACCTCGGCCATCCGCCGGGCCAGTTCGGCGTTGGTCCCGACCGGCACGGTGCTCTTGATCACGATCGTCTTGGGTTCGTCCAACGCCCGCGCGATCTCTTCGCCCACCGCCCAGATCCCGCTCAGGTCGGCCCCCCCGTTGTCCCCTTGAGGGGTCCCCACGGCGATGAACACAAGCTCGGCCTCGGCGATGGCTTCAGGTAGGCTCGTGGTAAAGTTGAGCCGGCCATCCCGGTGGTTCCGATGCACCAGCTCGGCCAATCCCGGCTCATAGATCGGGATGACCCCTCGCTTCAAGTTGGCGATCTTGTCGGCCACCTTGTCAACGCAGACCACGTCATTGCCGCTTTCGGCAAAGCAGGTGCCGGTCACCAATCCTACATATCCCGTGCCAATGACGGCAATCTTCACGGCTTGAGTCCTTCAAGATGAGAATCGAGAATTGGGGCGCCGTCCAACGTCGACATGTTGCCAGTGGGAGAGGGGTGAGATGACTTGGATTTCTTGCAAAAATCCAGGAATCTCCACGTTCTGATTCACCCCAACAAACCTACCGAAGCCAAAACGAACCACCTAATCCGTCCTGTCGGAATTATCCGCGAATCCCCGCCCACTGACAAGACGAGATCAGGCATGCGAGCATTCGTCTGAATCCTGTTGCGAAGATTCCGCAAAGCGATGGACTCGGCGTTGCGTTGTCCGGTTCTACACCGAATCCGAGCTGGTTGAGGAGGCCCCTGTTGAAGAACGCGCCTGGGATGCCGCAATTCCAAGTTGGCCGACAACCTCCTGGAGCTGTGTTTCCAACCGATGCCTTACCACCTCGCTCCCATCTCGACGTAGCTGGTCGAGCCAACGCGGCTGGGCCCAATCCGCCAAGAGCTCGCGTCGCACATGAGGATGTGCGTTTAGAGACGCGAGCACCCTGGGCCGAAGCTCGCCCAGGATGTTCGCCAGTTCTACCGCTTCGGGTCCGATGGCCTCAACGGCTCGGTCACGTAAAGCCGCCGCGAATGCCGGGCTCGCTCCCGAAGTGGAAACCGCGACCCATAACCTGCCTTCCCGCCAGACTGCCGGGGTCGTGAAATCTCCCTCGTCTGGCTGGCTTACCGAGCAAACCCAAATCCCCTGGCATCTCGCATCTTGCACAACAACCTGGTTGGTCTCGACATTGGCCGCGGCGACCACAAGGCTCATCCCGACCAAGTGGTCGGCCTGGTAGGGTACGGCACGTAGTTCCACGCCTCGTTCGTCGAGCTCGGCTCGCAGTTCTGGAGACGGATCAGGGTCGACAGCCAGCACGGTGGCACCCGCCTCCACCAACCCCTGAACCCGTCGGCGTCCTACCGCTCCCAAACCCACGACCAAGGCCCGTTTCCCAATCAAATTCAGCTCAACCGGATACCCTGCCACAAACATTCCTTTCTCGATCCTGATTGGCTCCAACGTCTTGGGAAACAAGGCATCATCAAATGCCAACTTCATCACACTCGAGGGTAACTAGGCCAATTTCAGGGACTGCCGACGGTGACGCCTCCCATTCGATCGTTCCTCGTTGAAGTTACCGCGCCACTCAAAAAATGGCACAACCGGCATTCTCTTCACAGCATCTGCGCGAGCGGCCATCCGCAACCCAAAAAGAAAGGTCGACGTCGCTATCCAGATTGAAAGGAACAAGCCAATCGCAAACAAGCCAACTAATCGGCATGATTTTGTTTTTAATTTATTTAATTACTCCTTCTAAACGATCACGCAATATTTTAAAGCTCGGCATTCTAATCTGATTGATATTGACTTTTCCGTCGCGAACCAATTGGCTGAGCGACTCCCTGCTTGGGGCATTTTCCAGATGCCGCGTCAATTCTTCTTTGAGTGAGTTACGAGAATTGTCGTTGCCTGACCGATCTTCAAGGGCTTCGCACCCCTGATAAGCATTCTTGACGGCGCATAATATCCATGCTTCCGACTTTGGCTTGGGAAGCATGGGCACACCTCTGAGAAACCCTTCTTCAGAGAAACCGTTTAACATCGAATTGTATTTATCCAACCAAATCCCTCGTCCCGCTGACGCCGTACCATCCGAGTCTCGAAACAGGATCGCAACAACAGTTTCCTTTTGTTCTGCTTCCCATTCCATGGCTATCCGGGCCAAAACCCTGGCATTATTGTAGAAATAGCGTGTTTCCTTCCCACGTTTCTTTCCCGGAAGGTTCAACGACTTCTTCGTTATCGCCTTCAGTTCGGATGCCCGATCCGTCAAAGTTTTCTTTGGGACATAGCGATAACAATTTGCATCGAGAAGAGAATAATTGTGCTTCCCCTCGACGATTTGGTCCACCATCACCGCCATTGGTCCGTGAAGAAACGCTTCTCCTTCGCAGAAATCTGTGCCACTTGTACAAGTTCCCAGGTCCGTTGGTCCTTCCCCACTGAAAAGGAAAAGCATCTCAAGACTTCTCCTCGGTCATTCCGGCAATCTCCTCACCAAGTTGAGAAAGGTTAGTATCGACGAATGCCTCTCCTGGCCCCATCACGGTGAGCTTCTCCGCGAGCGACGGGATTGAGAAAAAGGGAATGGACTTCGTGTGACCGCGACTCGTCTTGTAGAGGTAGATCACTCCCTGGCGAGCGATCTCGTCATCGAGATAGTTGAGGATCATCGGGCTATGCGTCGTAACAAGAACCTGCTTCTCTGATGAAACCAATGCGTTGAGCACGAACTCGACGAGTTCCGGATTGATCCCGTTCTCAATTTCGTCAAACAGCAGGAATCGATGCTCCGATAGAAGCTCAGCCAGGATTGCGATAAGCCTTAACATCCCATCATTAATATGGCGTGCTGCGATGACCATTGTCGGCTGAGTTGCGTCTTCTGGGCGATCACACCTCTCAACCATTTCGATTTGTGTCCACCCCGGCTGGGGAAATTTGGCGTACAGATTCTCCAGTTGGGGATAGACCTGCTGCAATTGCCCGATGAGGGTCTGCCGATCTTTATCGTTCATCTCGTGGAGAAGACCAGACAAGGCCAGCCCTCCACGACGGAGAGTTCGTGATGACTCTCTTGTGGGACGCCTCAAACGTTCGGGAGAAAGAAGTTCGAGAGACTTAACACTTGCGAGCCACTCCTTACATTCGCGAACGGGTGGCGGCAACAAGTCTTCCTTGAGAGTCGACACAATCGACCCTTCATACTTAAATGCAATTTTTTCATTCTTATAGGGATGATATCCAGGCAAGCCAGAGGCAATCGTTACCTTGTCATTCGACACTTCCAAAAAATAAAACGGCCCATGAAACTTTTCATTCGTGCAGTGATTGCGAGTTGGATCGTAGACTCCACTCCACCAACATGCAGATCCTTCCTGGCCGCCAACGAACTCCACGCGGAACTCGATATTTTCCATCCTTGCCAGCTTCGACCGCAGGTCAGACGCTTTCCATTTTCGTTCGGCGAGCCATTCCTTCATGTCGCCCTGAACCAACTGCGACAGAAAGTCGAGAAACTGAAGCACGGTCGACTTGCCAGCTCCGTTCAAGCCGACCAGGCATGTGAATTTCCCCAGATCGATCTGAAAATCAACGAGAGATTTGAAATTCTTGATTTGAATCCGACGAATTTCCATCGCATCACCATTTCAAGGTTGTTTAGTACAAAACGCCAAACATTAAATCCATAAATCAATTTTCAACTTTCATTGATTGCGAATCAGTCAAAATCCGTCTCTCTCATCGAAGACAATCCCAAGGAGTACTTCGTCAGTCTGTGAACCTCGACGATTTCAGATCATGGAGAATTCCTGCTTCCCACATCCTTTTCGTGGGCTATCTCGTCCTTCCAACCCACCATCAGGATAACCGCTTGACCGCCTCACGCCTTCTTCGAATTTCCAACGGAATTCACCGATCCGGGGCTGAGCTCGAGCGTCTTCACATCTCAAGATTCCGAGCTCGGCCCCATTGCAGGTAAACCTCGGTGGCGACGACCCCAAAACCCAGGCTCCGGGCGAGGGTCCAGGAGGCGAGGTTGGCCGGGGCGGTGGTCCAGAGTGGGAGCTTACCGCGGGTGTGTAGGATCTCGGTGGTAAGGGCCGAGGCCACCACCTTGCCCAGGCCGAGGCGGCGGAAGCGAGCGGCGGTGGAGACGCTGATCGCTTCGTAACGACCCGCCTGACTGTAGACCCAGGCGGCCGAGGCGATCCCGGGGCCGGCGGGCACAACGAAGCCCTCGCCTCGAGCCACCAGAGCCTCGAACGACCCCCAACTCGAGAGGGCCCAGTCAACCGCCACTCCCGACGCCAGAAAGGCGCTTGAGTCGCTCGCTTGAAGCTTGCGCGGTTGGAGTTTGGAAGGGAAGGGGCGAAAGTCCGCGGGGGTGGTGGAAAGGGTCTGCATCTCGACACGCTCGGCGGGGGTACCGAGCCCGCGATCGATCTCAACCCACCAGTTCCGGGGAGCCATCAGGGCGACGGTCCGGCCCTTCTGGCGGCAGAGCCAGCGCACGGCATGTTCTGGCTCCCCCGCGCCAAAGACTTCCAGGCGGTGCGCGCGTTCGCGGACCAGAAGCACGCAGCGCGGGGCACTGTCCGAGTCGCCCCAAAGTCCTGTTCGGTGGTCGGCCAGGGCATGGTGGAGGTTGAGTTGGGCGGGGCCTCGGGGCTCCCCCAACCAGCCTCGGACATACTCGGCGGCTTCCGCGCCCAGCGGGACCAGGGCCTCGTCTGCCGCGTCACGATCGGAGTCCGATACCATCCGGCCCAACATCCGCCCCTTCTGGCCTGGCCAACCTTTGACTCATTTTGACTTATAAGTTCTTGAGCAAATCCTGGAGGGCGTAGACCTCCAGCGGCCCTTGACGCATGCGCTCGAGCGCGGCCACGGCCGCCTTACCCCCCGCGATTGTGGTAATGCAGGGGACCCCGTGACTAACGGCCGCCGCTCGGATCCGCCCTTCGTCGGTCCGGGCCCCCTTGCCGCTGGGGGTGTTGACGATCAAAGCAATCGAGCCGTTGGCCATGTGGTCGAGCAGGTTCGGTCGCCCTTCGCGGATCTTGCGAACCACCGACACCTTGATCCCCTCGGCCGTCAGCGCGGCTCCGGTGCCCGAGGTACACATCAAGTCGTAGCCCATCGCGGCCAGCTTCGCGGCCACCGGCACGATCGCCTTGCGGTCGCGCTCGGCCACGCTCACGAACACGGTTCCGCTCTCGGGGAGCCGGATCGACGCGGCCAACTGCGACTTGGCGAACGCGGCGGGGAAGTCGCGAGCGATCCCCATCACCTCGCCGGTCGAGCGCATCTCGGGGCCCAGCACGATATCGACCCCCGCGAACTTGGCGAACGGGAAGACCGACTCCTTGACCGAGACATAGCTCGGCTCGGGGTCGGCCGCGATCCCTTGCTCCGCCAGGCTCTTGCCCACCATCACCCGCGCCGCGGCCCGCGCCAGCTCCAGGCCCGTGGCCTTCGACACGAACGGCACCGTGCGCGAGGCTCGGGGGTTGACCTCCAGGACATACACCTCGCCATCCTTAACGGCGAACTGGATGTTCATCAGCCCTCGAACATCCAGGGCTTCCGCCAGGGCCCGGGCCTGCCGCTTCAGCTCGCTTACAATCTCGGCCGAGAGGCTGAACGGCGGGATGGCACAGGCGGAGTCGCCCGAATGAATCCCTGCTTCCTCGATATGCTCCATCACCCCCGCGACGATGGTGGTTTCGCCATCGCTCACCGCGTCCACATCAACCTCCTGGGCGTCTTCCAGGAACTTGTCGATCAGGACCGGGTGCCCGGCGCTGGCTTCCACGGCCTCGGTCATATAGCGGGAGAGGGCCGTCTCGTCATACACGATTTCCATGCCGCGTCCACCCAGGACGAAGCTCGGGCGAACGACGACCGGATAGCCGATCCGCTCGGCGATCCTCCGCGCCTCCTCGACCCGAAGCGACGTGGCGCTGGGGGGCTGGCGAAGGCCGAGCCGTTCAATGATCGCGTGGAACCGTTCGCGATCCTCGGCCACCTCGATGCACTCGGGCGTGGTCCCCAGAATTGGCACTCCGGCCGCTTCCAGAGCCCGGGCCAGGTTCAAGGGGGTCTGGCCGCCGAACTGCACGATCACGCCGATCGGCTGGACCCGCTCGCAGATGTTCAAGACATCCTCGACGGTCAGCGACTCGAAGAAGAGGCTATCGGAAGTGTCGTAGTCGGTACTGACGGTCTCGGGGTTGCTGTTGACCATGACCACTTCGAAGCCGTCGAGCCGGAGAGCAATCGCCGCCTGACAGCAACAGTAGTCGAACTCGATCCCCTGGCCGATCCGGTTCGGACCACCGCCGAGCACCACGACCCTGGGACGCTCGCCAACCCGCGCCTCGTCGGTCGATTCGTACGTGGAATAGTAGTAGGGGGTCCTGGCCTCGAACTCCGCCGCGCAGGTATCGACCAGCTTGAATACCGCTTCGACGCCATGCCGCTTGCGTTCCCGGCGGACCTCGGCCTCGGTGGTGTTCCACAGGTGGGCGAGTTGCCGGTCGCTAAATCCGTCGCGCTTGGCCAACCGAAGCAGATCGGCCCCGGCCCGATCGAGTGAATCGACCTGGCGCAGCGTCTTCTCCGTCTCGACCAGCTCGACCAGGTTAGCGAGGAACCAGGGGTCGATGGCGGTCAGCTCGTGGATTTCCTCGATGCTCATTCCCGAGAGGATCGCATGGCGAACGGCCCAAATCCGGTCTGGGTTGGGGGTGGCCAGCTTCCCCTTGATCTCTTCCTCTTCGGGCTGATCTTCGGTGCCCCACGTATCCTTCGCGTCGGCTCCCAGGCCGAACCGCCCGACTTCCAGCCCGCGCAGGGCTTTCTGAAGCGACTCGCGGAAGGTCCGGCCAATGGCCATGACCTCACCCACCGACTTCATCTGCGTGGTGAGCTCGGTATTGGCCTCGGGGAACTTCTCGAACGCCCAGCGCGGAATCTTGGTCACCACGTAGTCGATCGAGGGCTCGAAGCAAGCACAGGTCTGGCCGGTGATATCGTTACGCAGCTCGTCGAGCCGATAGCCGACGGCCAGCTTGGCGGCGATCTTCGCGATGGGGAACCCGGTCGCCTTGCTCGCCAGGGCACTCGAGCGGCTGACCCGTGGATTCATCTCGATGACCACCATCCGGCCGGTATCGGGGCAGGTGGCGAACTGAACGTTCGACCCGCCGGTCTCGACGCCGATCGCGCGGAGGATGGCCAGCGAGGCGTTGCGCATCCGCTGGTATTCTTTATCGGAGAGGGTCTGAGCGGGGGCGACGGTGATGCTATCGCCGGTGTGGACGCCCATCGGGTCGAAGTTCTCGATGGAGCAGATGATCACGGCGTTATCCGCCTTGTCCCGCATCACCTCCATCTCATACTCTTTCCAGCCGATCAAGCTCTGCTCGATCAGGACGGAACGGACGGGGCTGAGCTCGAGGGCATAGGCGACCATGCGGTCGAACTCTTCTCGGTTGTAGGCGATCCCACCCCCCGAACCTCCCAGCGTGAAGCTCGGCCGCAACACGCAAGGGAGGCCCATCTCGTCGCGAATGGCGCGCGCCTCGTCCAGGTCGTGGGCCAGTCCGCTCTTGGCGCTCTCCAGGCCGATCTCATCCATGCATACTTTGAAAAGTTGGCGATCCTCGGCCTTGCGGATGGCATCGGCCGTGGCGCCGATGAGCTCGCAACCATACTTTTGCAGCACCCCGGCGTCGTGCAGGGCCAGGGCAACGTTCAGGCCGGTCTGCCCTCCCAGGGTGGGGAGGACCGCGTCGGGGCGTTCGGCGGCGATCACCCGTTCGACGAACTCGGGGGTGATCGGCTCAATGTAGGTCCGGTCGGCCATGTCCGGGTCGGTCATGATCGTGGCCGGGTTCGAGTTGACCAGGACGACGCGGTACCCTTCCTCGCGAAGCGCCTTGCACGCCTGGGTGCCGGAGTAATCGAATTCGCAAGCCTGGCCAATGATAATAGGACCAGCGCCGATGATCAGGATCGTCTTGAGGTCGGTACGCTTGGGCACGGGGGTATTCTCGTTTCGTTCGTTCACTCGGGCGGACGGATCAATCGGCGATAGGTCTTTCAGACACCTCGAGCGCGCGCCGAGGCCGTACACGCCCCGCCTCCTGGCCCTTGGGTGCGAGCACGGCCCACGATCGAATCGAGCGATTTTAGCAAGGAACCACAACCGCGAACAACCCCACGCTCCGATCAACGCGAGAGCGGGGCGCACGACACTCTGAGATGGGCCAGATCGACCGAGGTCGCGGGCTAGGGGGATGTGCGGGAGACCTGTGTCACAAAATCCGCGCCGGTCACGCTTGACAAAGCCCCTCTCATAGATGCCTTTTCTTCCATCAGTATCCTCTCAAGGATAACTTACCAATGTGGTCGGACAATCGGGGTCCACTTAACTTAGTCTTACCGGATAGCGGGCTGCTTGATCCGCTCAAGGGCTTCAGTTGCCCACATACGGACTAAGGGGCTCGGGTGCTTGCGGTACTCATTCAGATACGGAATGGCCATTCGACCCGCATGACCGAGGCCGTAGAGAATCTCGAACCACTCTTCGAGAATCTCGACCCCATCATCTCTTGGATCGCGGGAAGCGAGTATCGGATTCATCTTGTCCAAGTAGTCTCGAGTCAGACCGTCTGCCTCGAGACTTGAACGGCCCATGATCCCGAGTACTAAGCTTCGATCCTTCAGGTCGAATTCATCACCATGCGTGAATCTAATTGCTTGATTGGTGAGCCAGCGATCCGCAAGTTCTTTCCCATCCGGAGCCAGTTGAGAAAGCGAGGCGACCAGTTGGGGCAGGCAATCGGAATCCTTGCCGTCTTCTTCCATAAGGTTCCGAAGGACCGGGATGGCCGCCTTAGCGTCGGGTCCGATCTGGCCAAGCGCTAGAATTGCCGCTTTCCGGACGGGCCAATTCACCTCATCCTTCTCCCGGGTTTGGGCAGCTTCAATCAACGCAGGGACTGCATCCTTCGCGGCGGTCCCAAACGAGCCAAGAACCTGCGCCGCCGCCGCTGCCGCGGAACAATCGCGTTCTTCATCATCGTCATCGAAGCGCGGACGGATAATACGACGGTACTTGAGGGCCTTGATTAAGACGGGAATCGCCGTCTTGGCACCCGGTCCAATTCTCCGAAGAGCACGAGCCGCGGTCACTTGCGGATGGTAGCTGTTGTAGAAGTCACCATCATAATTGTCGTCGCGAGTGATTGTTTCGGCTAGAGCGGGGATCGCAGCTTCCGCCCGCGGCCCAAGTAGGCTGAGATAGTTAGCCGCGGCGTGTACGAATTCAACCTCCTTACTTTTCAGTGCTGTGATCAAGGCGGGGACACAATCCTTACCCTCCGGATCGATCTGCACAAGGGCCTCAAGGATATCGGACTCAGCGTTTCCTTCCGTCACAATACGTATAAGTTCGGGTAACGCTGCATTGGCTTGCGGACCGAGATGAGCTAGAGCACCGAAAACACCTTCATGGTAATATTCATCGTCGCCCTGAGGTTTGAGGCCCTCGATCAGCACCGGAATGGCTTCCTTAGCCTTGGGCTCAATGTTGGCAAGAACGACCGCCGCTGAGATACGAACTCGAGGCCGCTCGTCCATCAAGGCAACACGAAGTCCGGGAATTGCCGCGTGGGCTTTCTGCCCAAGCCATATCAGACTCATCATACGGGATCGGGTCGGATCTCGGTCGCGAACCAAACTGTCGAGCAGTTTTCTAACAGGATGGACGCCAATACCGTCCAGGGCCATCACTACCTCAAAATATACGATACCGCCATCGACGTATTGATCATCTGCTTTGTCAAGCAAGGCGGTGAGGGCTGGAGCGGCGGACTTGGCCTCCGGACCGATCCGGCCAAGGGCCAGGGCAGCGTGACGACTGAGGGTTTTCGCATCCTGATCAGTGGCCGGGTGTTCAACCGCGTGGATGAGAGCAGGGATAGCCGCTCTCGCCGCCGGACCGATATCGCCAAGGACTTCCGCCGCGCAGACTCGCATGTCGCGGTCGGATCCTTTCAAGATATCTAGGAGTGCCGGCACGGCTGAGCCACCGATTCTCACGAGGTTATTCTGCACTCCAGCAGAGTACACGATCGTTCCCATCCCGGTGAGGCGAAGGCAACCCTGCTTGAGAAAGAAGTCTATCAGATACGGTACGGTCACTCCCGTTCCCTCACCGATCTCGACTAACAAGTTAACGGCTGAGGCTTTGATATTGTAGGAATCCTCTTGCTGATCGTGCTCGTGACGAACTATTTCGATCAGGTCCGGCACCACGGCGCGGGCTTCTGGGCCGAAGTAACCGAGCGCCAATATCGCCCTTTGACGCTCTGCCTTAGTATTGCCCTTGTCTCGAAAGACGTGAATCCACTCCTCGACTGTCTTCCCATAGACCGTCCGCAACTCCTCGGCTCGAGCAGACTGCAAGGAAACGACCAAGGCGGTAAAAATTAAAAGTAGAGCGTACATGTTGAGGATTCGGGTATGACAGTGGCAATCCGAATTCTCGCCCCTTCGGCCGGCAGACGCTTCGATCGGCTGGGACATCTCGTTCCACCCCGACCGAAGATACGACATAAGATCCTGTGAGTAATTCATAATTCCGCACATAATTCGTCCTTCTAGGAGAACCATAATAGGGACAGGCACTTTTAGCTTGACGGCACCGCTCGGTCGCCGATAGAGGCCTTGTGGTCACGCACACTCGTTCATTCGATCCGAGCGATCTTTACGGGCAAACGGAGTCCAGAACCTCGGGGCAATGGTTCACTCCCACTCTCACATGGTCGGAACTTGGGAGCCGAAGCAATCCTTCAACTACGTGCTGGCGATCTGAGCGAAACCGGTGCCATGGACCCATTCTGGTCGACTCGCGAAACTCAGGCCGGCCACGTCCGTCCCTAGCACCGTGCGTCCTAAACACATGTTAACTCAAGCAGTGCCGTGCGCCTCATGTCCCAGGCGAGAGCGAAGTGCGCAAGCGCAATCGGCCCTTCGTTCTCAACGAGACGGCTTCCCCTTGGGGCCAAGCGCCTTGCTGATCATTACCTTGAGGCGAGAGCCCGACGAAGTCACTCCGCCCTTGAGAATGTCTGCCTCGGTGAAGCGGGCCATCAAGATCTCGCGGTCCCTGGCGCGGTTGCGGTCGTAAGAGATCATGATCTGGCCGTCCGGGGCTTGAAAGCCGTCGGGGTAGGAAACGCCGTCCCGCTCGTCGAGCACCAGCCCGGCGTTCCAGGTTCGCCCCTCATCGTCGGAGAGAAACGCGGTGAGCTGGGCTCGCGACTTGAGACGCTGATCGATCGGGCCATTCTTGACCAGCAGGAGCCGGCCCGAGGCCAGCTTGCGGAGGAAGAACCGAGAGCTCACATTTTGAATTGAGGACGCTTTGGGGTCGGACCAGGTTCGGCCCTGGTCATTGGAGGTGCTCTCGGCGATGCCGTAGCGGGTGCGAGCCAGGAGCCAGAGCTGGCCGTCCTTCCGCTCAATCATCATGTGCTCGTCGAAGTCGGTCCGAGGAATCCGGACGCCACCGCGGCGGGCCCAGGTCGCCCCTTGATCGGTGGAGACCAGAACATTGGCCATGCGCAAGGGGTCGAGCTCGGGGTAGGCGTCGCGGCAGGGGGGGGTGATGCGGTCGCGGGTCCAGAGGGAGACCGGGAGGAGCCACTCGCCGTTCGAGAGCACGGTGGGCTTGTTCAGGGTCATGCCGTGCCAGATCCTCCGCGGCGGAGCCCAGCGCGGTTCGTCGGCATCGGGGTTGTCGCACGTCGTGGCCCAGAGCCCAGCGCGGCCGTCGAACATACCCAGCGACTGGTCGTAAAAGAGCCAGAGACGGCCCGTGGGGTCGGTCCAGAAGTTCCCGACCAGGGCGCTTTGCTTGAGGCCGGGCGGGTCGATGGGGTCGATCACGAGGCGAGGCTTCGACCAGGTCGCCCCCTGGTCGTCGCTGCTGGCGGCCACGAAGTAGGCCAGGGGGCTATCTCCTCCACCGACCCAGGCCGCCCAGAGCCGGCCTTTCGGCGTGCGCTCGATGCCGATGGTCATGGCGTAGTCGCGCACTTCGTCCGAGTACTCGGAACCAGGGTTCGTATTGAGCAAGGTGGCTTTGAGCGTCAGGTCGAGCACCTCGGCGGGAGGCGTGACGTCCCGCTTCGTGGATGGGGCGGACTTCGCCGCGTCGGCCTCGGCCGGCACGAGCGGGAGCTTCGCGCTGTAGTGGACCGCCCGGTGCCGGTTATCGTCGAAGGCGAAGTGCAGCCACTGCCGGTCCCTACTCACGAAGCCATCGGGATAGTTAAGTCGCCCCTTGGGCCCGTCGCTCGACTCGGCCACGAGCACGCGCTGATAGGGCCATGTCTTCATCCCATCAAAGCTGACCCAGAGGGCCAGGGGGCTCCGATGCCTGGGGTTGGGGTTGTGAAGCATGGCCACGGCATTGCCGCCAAGCGAGTAGAGCGTAGCCTTCGAGCCGGGGTTGGGAATGTCGGTCTTGCGCGCGAACGCGGGCCAGGTCTTGCCGCCATCGGTCGATTCCGCGTAATAAAGGACCCCGCCCAGCCGGTCCGCTCGGATGATCATGCCGACTCGGTTGTTGTCCAGCTCGACGAGGTTATTCTCAGCCCAGCCGTGATAACGGTCGTCGTCGGTGATCCGAATATCGCCGTGCTCGGCCCAGGTCTTACCGCCGTCTTCGCTGATCAAAACGCCGTTGCGCGGGTTGCTGACGTAGTGGCGTAGCGCCTTGTGCCAGGGCTTCTTTTCGGCCGGTGGAGGGGGCACATCAGGGCCGGGGCCTTCGTAATGCTGGAACGGCAAAAGGATACGTCCATCACGCGCGACAATATGATTACGAATAAACGTAAAGTTCGCGAGACGGCCGGGGATGGGCTCGGGCTTGCTCCAGGTCTGACAGAGGTCATCGCTCCGGATCATCCACGACTTCCAATCGCGTCCCCAGGTTTGCGAGTGCGTGCTGAAGAACAAGGTATTTCGCTTGCCTTGAATCAGGAGCTCGGTGGGCCCTTGTCCCTGCGTTTTCCCCTCGCGCGGGAGGCCCGTATCGACCGGCTGAAGAGATGACCAGGTCCGCCCTTCGTCCTGGCTGCGGGTAAGGCCAATGTAGTTCCCCGGCGAAGGCTCGAAGTCGTCTCCCGCGAGCATGAACAGGGCCCAGGACCCGTCGGACAGCTCGCGCAAGGTGGTGTCGCAAACGAGCTTGTTGGGTGACTTGCCATCGTACGCGATGGAAGTCCGATCCTGCCGAGCGTCTTCAACGGGCCCGGCGACAAGCCACGTCGGGATGATCAGGAGCACGAACGATAACGCGAGTTTATGAGTCATCAGTATCATCCCGGGGACGAAGGCCGACGTCGAATTTCGCAAGCTAACTTCGAACTGTGCTTTCCACAACTTCCTGGGTGTCAGAGCCCGGCTAATCGTTGTGGCACGCTAAAGAATAGCCCAATCGAGCAGTCTCCGCCCCATTAGGATCGTCGACCCGTTACCACAATGCCCAAACCGGTGCCGTAGCGGACTCTGTGCTTCAATCGCCGCGATGAACTCGCCAACAGTCAACTCAACCGCCGGAAAGCGAACGACTCGGTCGGCCAGATCCTCAGAAGCGCCAATGCAGTACCGAAACGAGCGGGGCAACTCATGGGTCTCGGGTTCCCGCAACTCACCGATCGTCAAGGATTGGCTCGGCAGGGTGACTTGCCGAGCCTTCACCCGATCGACGATCTTACCCGGCGCTAAAGCCGCGGCCAGAACGAGCACGCTCATGACAACGAGTTGAACGACCAACTCGCCGACACCGGCGCGTCGTTCGCTCGCTCGCACCCGGTGTTTCACCGATCTGGCGACGAGGATGGTCCAGAGGGCAAAGGCGGCGAAGTTGATCGGCAGAGGTGTGACAACGACCGCCGTGGCGAACCCCAAAGTGATGAGGACGCGGACCGCTGCTGGGACCCTCGACATAGCAGCCTCCACCGCTTGATTCGCGTAAGCAGACGAGAGCCGATCCAAACGGGTCGTGACGGTTACCACACGGTTAAAGACCCGAGCGAAGCTGGCCACCAATGGCATCTTCTCACAACGCGGCCTGCCCCATGCCAGTGGTTCTCCCGGCTCGCCGCCACCCTCGACCGGCGGTTGGCCTTGGTTATCGTTTGGGCAAAAGAAGGGAGGAAGGCAGCGTCTATCTGGAACCACCCGATTTGGGAGATTTCTGGAGAAATTGAGTCGTTCGCCCCCATGATTGTTGAGGAGACGAACAAATCTTCGAGGGGTTTCCACGGATGAGGATTGGACGACGAAACCTGGCGCAACGTGACTTTCGCATGCTTTGGGACCAAGGCACGATCGTGGGGCAGTCGGACGCCGAACTCTTGAGGCTTTTCGTGAAGGGCCCGGCGGAGGTCTCGGACCCGGCCTTTCGCGCGATCCTGGCTCGGCACGGGCCGATGGTTCTGGGGGCATGCCGGCGCCTGCTCGCTGATGAGCACGACGTCGAGGATGCGTTCCAGGCGACCTTCCTTGTCCTGGTCCGGCGAGCGGACTCACTCCGCGTGACGGACACCCTCGGGCCGTGGCTTCATGAGGTTGCGCGGCGGGTAACACTCGAGGCCCGCGCGATCGCGTTGCGGCGGAGGGCACGGGAAAACCAATCCACGGATCTGGCGGCTTTCACGGCGCACGGTTCCGGTGTCAATCTGGACGACACTCGATTAGTTATTGATGAAGAAGTCTGCAAACTTACTCCAAACATGCGCGCGGCCGTCGTACTCTGCGACCTTGAAGGCATGACCATTGAAGGGGCAGCGCATCAGCTTGGATGGCCTTCGGGAACCGTGCGGAGCCGCCTTGCTCGCGGCCGCGAACGACTTCGTTCCCGCCTCGCCCGCCGAGGACTTGACCCCGCGTCTGAAGCTTTGGTGGGCGTTCCCCCTACCGTGGTTGAGGCTTTGGCCGTCTCCACCTCTCGGATCGCTATTCTCTCCCTAACCGGAATCAAGACGGCGGGCGTGGTGCCGGCCTCGGTTCTAATCCTAACGCAAGGAGTGCTCCCGATGCTGTTCTGGAACCGAGCAAAGACGGCCGTTGGAACAATCTTAGCCTTCATCGCGATCGGCGCGGGGATCGCCTCGGCCATGTTGGCCGAGGAACCCGTACGCGGTACCCCAGCACCCCAGCCCAAACGCGACCGAACCAAGCCACCTGCTAAGTATCAGGTCACAGGCGTAATCCGGGTCGAAGGCACCAGGGAACCCGTCCCCGGCGCCAAGCTTCGGATTTTCGACGATCGGACCGAGCCTAAACTCGTTACGACCACCAGTAATCCGGATGGACGATACCAGTTAAACCTGGCGCCTGGTGAGTGGCAGGCCGTGAGCGTCGCGCCACCCGCCGGGTATTGGGTCGAGGATGTGCTATCAGCCGTCAATGGTAGTTTTGTGCTCTCCAGCGAAGCGCCCGTGTATCAACGAGACTTCGTGGTACGACGCGGGACGATCTGGACTTTCCAAGCGACTGGCAACAACGGATCCTCGGACAGAGAACATATTCGCCTTGGTGCCACCAACAATCTTGAGCCCGAGTTCACAATCGAACCGGCCGAGAAGAATCCGCTTTCCCCTGCTCTGTACCCCTCGGAATCCGAGGAGAATGGACAGATACGGCTTACCTTGCCAAGCGAGGGCAAGCGGCTAAAGCTCATGGTGGCTCTCAGCCCGTCGGACGATTCAGACCTTGCCATGAGCAGGCCCGTTGCCGGACTACTCGAATGGACCACGAACTTTCAACCCGCCTCCCTTGAGCGAATCGAGAAGACCGGCCGAGGGTACCACCTCGTTGACCGCGCCGGTCGTACCGCGGATCTCCAATGTGGAGAGGAGCTTGAACTCACGGAATCAAATGGAAAGCTGGGCATTGCTCTTAAGCTGAAGAAACCAGCCCCACCTCGGTCTGGGTCCCTCATCGGCCTGGTTGTTGATCGAGAGGGGCGACCCGTCGAAGGGGTCAAGATTACGCTACTGCATCACGTTGAATCCCCTCGGGCAAAGGGGAGAGATGGACTTCATGCCATTGGGATCGGGCTTACCAGACTCACCCATGCCGGGAGCGAAGAGGAGGTTTCCACCGCCGGAGACGGGCGCTTTCTGATCCCCCGGATCCGTTTCACAGGTAGAGACGGAGAGGCGCCAAAACTCTCTGTGTCGGCGAAAAAGCAGGGGTACGCAAGCGCCACCTCACCCCCGTTCGTATTCCATCCAGGAGTCAAGGGGGAGCCGCACGTTCTCTCGGAGCCTGTGCGTCTCGAACCCAGCGTATCAGTGGGCGGCACGGTCGTTGATCCATCCGGCAAGGCGGTCGTGGGGGCTCGAGTCTGGGGATGGCAGGGTCCTCAAAGCCCCACTTGGGAGTCAACGCGCACGGATCACGCGGGGCGGTTCCTGCTGAACGGGCTGACGAAAGGGACCGTGACGCTCAAGTGTGACTACGGGGAGCTACAGGCCACGAATACAATTACGCTGGATGGCAAAGTGGAGGATGTCCGCCTCCAGCTTCGACTCGTTACAACACCTACTGTATCCCCTCGGTAGAAGGAGACCCCTTCCGGAACGATTCCAAGGGCGTCCTCCGCCTCAAGGCCCAAACCGCGTCAAGGGCTTTGAGCACTGACCGGTTTGTTTTGAATAGAGCGGAACTCTTTCTGTCCTTGTCGGCAATTTCAATAATCCCTTCAGGCTGTCCACGCTGACCACAATCGTCCGTGGCGTCCCAAACGCTCACCTAGGTTTTCAATCATCGCATCCCTTCCCGCCTGAGATTTTCCTTGAATCCCCTCGGGTTCCCGGCTCTTCTTGTGGCTGACGGGCCAGGGCGAAGGGGCGTAGCCCAATCTCCGTGTTCTTTCGGGGCGGCGGTTCACCTTCGAGTCCCTGGGCATTGTGCAAAGCGTTCGCATCCATCGAAGGGCATTTTCATGCGGATTTTGAAACCAGGCCGGCGAGCACTGTCCCTGTTGATTGGCGGCCTCTGCCTCACTTTGGGGGCCGAGGTTGGAGCAGGGGAGTCGATCCGGGTCGGCGGGGCGACGGTCAGCATCACCCCCGACCGGCCCGTCGCGCTGGCGGGCCAGTTCCGGCTTCGGGTCGCCAATAAGGTGGAGAGCCCTGTCACGGCAACCGTGCTGGCTCTGGAATCGGTCGATGGCGAGAAGTCCCTCGACCAAACCATCATGATTTCTTGCGACCTGGTTTCCATTGATCTGAAAGTCTACGAGCAGCTCCGCGCAAAGCTGACCGAGCGGATTCCCGAGTTCGACGTCCGCAAGCTGGTGATTAGCGCCACCCACACGCACACGGCCCCCGTGGTCAAGGACGGGATTTACGAGATCCCCGAGGGGGTCATGACTCCAAATGAATACCTCACCTTTCTGGTCGATCGGCTCACCGAGGCGACGGTTCAGGCCTGGAAGTCGCGAGCCCCTGGAAAAGTGGGCTGGGGACTCGGCCATGCCGTGGTGGCCCAGAACCGGCGCGCGGTGTATGCCGACGGCAAGTCGGTCATGTACGGAGCAACGAACAAGGACGAGTTCCGGGGGATCGAGGGGTCGGAGGACCACGGTGTCGAGGTACTCTTCTTCTGGACCGCCGAAGGAAAGCTGCTGGCCACCGCGGTCAACATCGCTTGCCCCTCGCAGGAAGTGGAGAGCCGTTCGGCGGTCAACGCCGACTTCTGGCACGAGGTGCGTGAAGACCTGAGACGGAAGCACGGCAAGGACCTCCTGGTCCTTTCCTGGACCGGCACGGGGGGAGACCAATCGCCCCACCTGATGTATCGCAAGGAAGCGGAAGAGCGCATGCGCAACCTGCGAGGACTGACCCGGCTGCAAGAGCTCTCGAGGCGGATCGTCGCCGCCTGGGAGGATGCCTACGCGGGTGCCCTCAAGGAACAAAAGTCGGAGGTCCCGCTCGTTCACAAGGTCGAGGAGATCGAATTGCCGCCGCGCGTCGTCAGCGAGGCCGAGGCGGAGTCGGCCCGCGAAAACATCAAGACGCTCTCGAAGAATCCGGCCAATCGCCGCAAGGTGGCCTGGCACCAGGCGGTGATTGACCGATACGAGCGGCAGAAGGAGGGGACGCCTCCTCCGTTCAAGATGGAGTTGCATGTCCTTCGGCTGGGCGACGTGGCGATCGCCACCAACGTGTTCGAGCTCTTCACGGAGTACGGGATTCAGATGAAGAGCCGGAGCCCCGCGATTCAAACCTTCTTGATCCAGCTTGCCGGTCCGGGAACTTACCTTCCCACCCACGAGGCGGTTGAGGGAGGAGGCTATAGCGCGATTCCCGAAAGCAACGCGGTGGGACCGGAAGGAGGTCGGGTGCTCGTCGAGAAGACCGTCTCGTTGATCAAAGCCATGTGGTCAAAGAAGTAAGGGCACGCGCCAACATCGGTCAACGTGTGCCGTGAGTTCTGACCATCCATCATCCCCGGGCCGTTTCCCTCGCCTTGTCTCCCACGACAAGGGCAGGGGAAACGGCCCGGTCGTTTGCACATAGGGCTCGGCCTGACTGAATTTGACGGTTGCCGGCCTATCGATTCCTGGTCACAATAAACGATCGACGCCTTACCGGGTCCTGACGAGACCCATACCATTAGGAAAGGAAGTCGAACGAACCCGTCCGACCGAGTAAGGCAGGGGCTCAGCGATCATGACGGCCGACCCTCCCAGTCCGACGAGCGCCGAACTCTCCGGCGGGCGTTATTTGCTGGGCGACAAGCTTGGGGAAGGGGGGATGGGCACGGTCTTCCGCGCCCGGGACCGCCACCTCGAAACCGACGTCGTTATCAAACTTCCGCATCGCATGATGTTGGCCGACCCCGACTTCTCCCAGAGGTTCCGGGACGAGATTCGCTCGCTCGTTCGCCTGTCTCATCCACACATCGTCAAAGTGACCGACGTGGGGGAGTGGGAAGGGGTGCCGTTCGCCGTGCTTCAGTACCTTTCCGGGGGCAACCTGCAAGGCAGACAAGCGGCCTGGAGAGGCCACGCCGCGCTCCCCGCGCTGACGAGCTGGATCAGCCCAATCGCCAGGGCGCTCGATTACGTCCATGCACAAAAGCTGATCCACCGCGATGTGAAGCCGGCCAACATCCTCTTCGACGAGCAAGGACATGCCTACCTGGCCGACTTCGGCGTGGTGAAGGTTCTGGCGGCCGCCCTTTCCAAGGGCTGGTCAGCGGCCGCGGCGCTCACCGCCACCGGCTCGTTGGTGGGCACGCCCCACTACATGGCCCCCGAGATGATCATGGGCGAGGCCATGGACGGGCGGGTTGACCAGTACGCCCTGGCCGTCACGGCTTACGAGATGATTTGCGGGCACAAGCCGTTCAACCATGAGGTCCCCACGCGCGTCTTGCTGATGCAGGCCCAGGACGAACCCAACTCGCTCACCCAGCACGCCCCCTGGGTCAGCCCCGAGCTCGACGCGGCGATCCGAAAGGGACTGGCCAAGAATCCGGACGACCGCTATCCCACCTGTACCGCGATGGCCGACGCACTGATCGCGACTTCGGGCGTTGAGACGCTTGGGCGAGCCCGAGTGCGCTGCGAGGGATGCCATCAGACCATGACCGTCTCGGTCGAGGTGCTGGTCACGTTGAGCAATCCCGAGTACTTCGCCACCTGTCCGTCGTGCCGTAACCGGCTCAGTCTCCTGACACAATCGATGTCGGTCCTCGAGTCCCAGGCCGTCTCCCCCCAGACCAAGATGTACCGCGTGGGCTTAGAAGAGTTGCCGGCTCAGATCAACGCACCGAACCAGGACCAGATCCAAAAACCAAAGCCTCCGCCCACTCAGGCAAACCACACTCAGCCTCTCAACCCCGCGCCGGCCGCATCCTCACCCTCGTCCTCTGAAACGGAACGAGGTGCTTCTGGGTTCGATGGAGGTAAGACCGAGGGGTTCATGCCCCTTCCAAAACCTCAGGCCATCAATTCCCTGCCCGACGTGGCGGGACCGGTCATCCCAAATCCACCCTGGGTCGACCGAATCAACCCAGTTGGCGCGGGTCTTGGAGTGGCGATCGGCGGCTTGCTGATCCTGGGCCTGGCGACCCTGGCGAGACCACGCGGCACGGCGGAATCCGAGCAAATTCAAGCTCCCGCCCCCAACCTTGTCGGGGTCAAGGAAAAAGGACCTCAGGCCCTCCTGGCTCCTTCACCCCCTTCCATCGCTTCAAAGCCTCAGCATAAAATTAAATCTAACCAACCGATAGAAGAGGGCCAGACGGACCCGAATCCGCAAGGCAACGCATCCGTGGCCGCCGTTCCGTCGCGGGTTCAAGAGCCGCCTCAGGGTGTGAGGACGCCGTCCCCCGCCGAGGATCAACGCCAACGCCAACGCTCGTCCTCGGAGCTTCCCGCCACCCGGGCCAACGAGCTGGCGCGGGCTCCGGATTCTCAAGGCTCGCCACCGCCCCAGCGCGTACCTAGCCCTACCCACGAGCGGAAACCACTTCGCTACACCATGGGCAATTCTCGATCCCCGAGTGCCGACAACCCAATCAATTCCAGCGTGACGACCAATCCCAACTCTGAACCTGAAGCGGTCGATCGCGTTGAGAATCCGGGCACCATTCACTTGGCCGAACCAGCAGAGAGTCGCCAGACAGCGCGAAGCTCTGAATCTTTCAACTCCAAGCTCGACTTCCCCGTGGTCTCCGACGACGAAGCACTCACCGAGAAAAACGTCCCACTCGCATCGCTTCAGAAAGAGCCCGTGAAGTACGCGGGAGGCTTGATCACGCTGGAACAGGTTTATTGCCTCAGCTCAATTCCCTGGCGAGATCGTGACGGCTCGCTGAAGATCGCCATCGTCGAGGCAGACATCGAACTCGCGAACCACGAGGCAAAGGTCCGGCTGGGAGACTCGTTCACCTTGCCGATCGATCCCCAACTCGCCGAGCAGTTTCGACTTCAGCGGGTGATGCAAGCCCCCGCCGAGGAGCCACCCGATCCCCCCAAATGGATCATGCAGCCCTCCAACCTGACGTTGAAGGTCGTCAAGGACCCCAGCCAACAAACCACGGCGACACCGGCAAGAATCGTGCGGGTGGAGATGTTCGAGGGGTTCGAAAACGAAGTCCGTGGGTCTTACAAGAAACACCTCGTCGTTCTGTTCAAGACGCGCACCTTCACCGCCGCGGGCGCATCGCACGGCATGGGCAATAACGACGAATGGCAGAAGGTCAGAAAACTTGGCCATGCCCATAATCAGTTCCAGGCCTTCTTCAAAGCGATGTGGAACCAGCAAAGCCAACGCAACTGGACTCAATTCAACCAAGAAATGAATCAAATCATTACTAGTGGAATCAACCAAAGCATCGTCAATCAGGCCAAGGTTCATCAACAAATTCGCGAGCTTACAACACCAAAAATAGGACGCTAGAATCCAAATCCAAACAACCATTAAAAATACAATTCCCATAACTTTTGTCGACTGAGCCAATGGTCTCCGATTCGATCCACGTCTCTTGATGCGCAACTCCAAGGCTACCTCTTTCGTGGCACCACTGGGGCATTCGGCTGACACCAGCCGAAATTCTGCGGCCTTGTCCGCACATTGCGAACGGGACGCCCGTGCATCCAGGAAAGCAGAGAAAACTCATGAGCTTCCAGTACGACGACCATTACCGCCTCCACTGCAAACTCACCCTTCATTCGGGCCGCGAGATCACGCTGACAACGCTGAACCAAAAAAGAACCTATGCCGGCCTGCTGGAAGGCACCCCCAATGCCAAGAGCAATAATCTGGGAATCGAGTGGACACTCAAGGAAGCGCAGCGTCTCTGTGTTGAAGGCGAAAAGCCTTATCTGATTACTCCGCCACGCCGCGACGATAATAGGGAACCGGGAGACATGCGACGGCTCGTTGAAGCCAACCCCCTCCATATTCCTGAATGGTTGCCGGCGGTCGAGTGCATCGCCCAATTCCAGAGCTCGACTTCGTTTTTGGTCGTCGTCTGGTACCAGGAGGATTTTGCGCCGCCGATCCAGGAACCGGCTCTCGGTCAATTGTTAGCATTGGACTGGGATTCCCTGGCCATCGAAATTGACTCGTGGTAACAAGACCGGCGATCGATCTCGCGTGGCAAGATCGGGGCGGCACCTCGGCGAGGTGGCCCGCCCGCCGAGATTGGGCGTCGGCCGACTCGCAATGAAAGCGAACGAGTCGAACCCCAGTAGTTGGCCGGACAAAAGACGGAGACGCATCGCGCATGGCCGAAGTGAACCGGATGAGGCTCGGGCGTTTCGAGTTCGACATCGACTTCGCAACGTTCCGATACATCACGCAAAGCCGGACAGGGCCCGGTTGGGACTTCAACTTCAGCGGGGCATGCCTCAACGACGACCCCGAAGATCCGACGTTTCTATATGACAGAATCGGGGTGTTCACCGAAGCGGCCCCTCTGCCGCTGGCCAAGGCCGACGATTACACCGGCGTCGAGCTTGACCTACCGGGATCTTGCGACGAATCGAGCGGAGAGCCGTATTTCGGAATCAGCAACGGCGAGAATGATGAGGTTTCGGATGTCCGCCTACGATTCACAAAACGGGACGGTGGTCGATATCTCATCGAAATGACGGGCATCGCCTCGCCAGCGATTCTCGGTCATCCGCAGCCCTTTGAGTTGTCGGCCTGGACGGAAGAACAACCAGACCATGCTTATCCCACCTAAGGGATTACGCGAAAGCAAACAAACTCAGACGTCTAAGCACACGGACCAGGTCATTCTGCATATCCGAGCGTGATCGCAAGCATGAGAGGAGACTCCGGTGAAGCCGAAGGAAAGACACTTCGTTCATATCCTGGGGTTTGCCTTGCCCGTCGTGTACGTCGTGATGGTCGCGGGCTTGGCATTGTGGAAGGCCACATCGATGCCCCAATCCGATCGACTCTCTTGGGCTGAGGTCGTCTACGGACCAGCGATCACAATCGTCTCGTACTTCTTGTTATTTCTGGCCGGCATAGGGATCGATCACCTTATCAGTTCCCGCAAATGCAAGAAATAAATAATCGCATTAATGTTAAAAATCCAAATTAATTGTGCATGCTTTATATAGCGAAACTCGCAGGTTTTTATGACGTTCGATCTGATCGATGTTCGGGCCAGCCCCTCTTGAACAATAAGCCCGAAGCTCTTCCGGAACGGAGCCGATCGCCGGCCTGATCCTTGGTCCCCGAATAAATCGGGATTCCAGCTCCGCCCAAGTTGACTTTGGTAATTCCTGTCATATTTTTGACGTGACAGAATTTCTCTTATCCATTCCTAATTCGTTGAGCGGCGAAGCTTGACAACCAGATCGACCAGAAGGTGAACCTCACCAAGCCTGCGTGAGGTCTTGTGCCGTTTGAAGCCCATCGCCCACTGCTTCTGGAAACCGAATCAAGTGGCGCTGGCCAGCCCCCCCATTCCAGAAGGTCTTGGCTGATCACTTGCCTCGCCCTTGGCAATCCCAAGTGGCCAATCCGCGTTAGTTCGTGGAGCGAATCAGGCCCGAGGCCGCCTTGTTCCGGGAGCGTGAACCTTTGATCCGCGTCGGCGGCGGATAAGTTCCAAGAGGGCCGTCGTCGTCGCCAGGCTGACCTCTCTGCCAAGACACCCGTCATCGGACCGATCGAAGTACCCTGCCTTTTGTTGGGGTCGTCCCTCATCCATGACGACCTGATTGATTCGATGGTTTGTTGACCAAATCTCAACCTGTGTTGAATAACGTGGGAGCCGGTTATGAGTGGTTATTTGAAGCCGACACGACACCGAAAGCGCCGAGAGTCTTCAACTTCGTCCCAGACTCGGGCGAACCGAACAAGACTCGCGATTGAACGCCTTGAGACGCGCGAGCTGCTGGCCTATTCAACCATTCCCGGCTCCTATGCAGTCAACGGATCATTCGTTGGAGTTGTCAATATTCAAGGCGATAACAATGCCGACGCATTGGTGATCGCGAAAGACCTTGCGACGAACCTACTGACTCACGCTGGCGACAACAATACGGGCCCAGGGGCGGGGCAGTTCGCGGACGCGTTCGATTGGGACTCCACCACACCAGGTAGCCAACATCTCGCGGCGAATGCCGGATCGCACATTGGCTTCATCATTGGCGCGGGGCCGGTCACTCATAGCGTGACATTGGGCAGTCCCGCGTCACCGGCCAGCGGTTTCGCCGGCACCCAGTTCACGAACCTCGCGGGTCCAGTGGGTGCAACCCGGCTTGTCACCGTCGATGACAGCACGGGTACGACCCCAGCGGTTGGAGCCAATGCCTACTCGATCGCCCTGGGCACGGGCCCGGACTTTATCCTGTCCGGCCCCGGCTTCCGACTCAACGAGGCAGCCAGCGCCAATGGTGGTGTCACGCTCCTGGGTGGGACAACGGCTAACACCTTCAATCTCCTTTCCACGTTCGGCGGAGAACCGGTCAATCTGGTTGGCGGCCCTAGTGCCGACACATTCAACATCCGGGGCAAGTCAAGCGCCGTCACGGTCAACGGGGGAGGGGGGGCCGACTCAACCGTCGTGGGGAATGCCGGGAATCTCAACCCGATTCTCGGTGCGCTGAGCATCAACGACACCGGCGGGGGAATGGCGCTCACGGTGGACGGATCGGCCAACGGCGTCAACCGTACCGTGGGAATTGGAACTGGCTCGCTTTCCGGCCTCACATCCACGGCGATCAACTACGCGAACCTATCGAGCCTGGATGTCCGAACAGGAGCCGGCGTCGACACCATCACCGTGAACGGCTTGCCCGCCCCCACCACGATCAACACCGGTCTCGGCAGTGATATCGTCCGGGTCCTGGCCGCCACCAGCCCCCTCGCGATCCAGGGCGAAGCCGGAACCGACTCGGTTGAGGTTGGTAATGCCGGCAGCATGCAAGGAGTGACCAGCCCGCTCACGGTCTCCAGCACCAGCGGAACGATCACGCTTCAACTTGACGACTCCGCCGACGCGGTCGGTCGTAACGTCAATCTCGGGCCGAATACGATCACGGGCCTGTCTCCCAACACGATCAACTTCGCCAACGTCGGCCAGTTGATCTTGAGCGGGGGAACCGGCGGCAACCTCTTCACCATCGACGACCCGGTCGCGGGCGAAGTCACGCTGAACGCGGGGGCGGGAGACGACACCGTCAACGTTCTCGCGCTTTCGGCCGGTCCACTCCTGGTCGACACCCAAGGGGGCTCGGACGAAATCAACGTTGGGGACGCGGGCAGCCTCGCCTCAATCCTGGCCGCCTTGAGCGTGGTGGGCACCGCCGGTTCGGCCAACATCAACGTCGATGGCTCCGCCGAGGTCGCGAGCCAGGCCCCAACGCTCTCCGCCAACGCGGGATTCGCTCTCCTGTCAGGCATGGCTCCGGCCGTGATCCAGTACGCGATCGAGGCTCTGGACAGCCTGGCGATCAGCACGGGCGATGGCGACGACGCCTTGACGGTCGATTTCGCCACCGGCAACCCCATTCCAACGAACGATCTCACCTACCTTGGAGGCAACGGACCCAACACGCTAAACCTTCAAGGGGGCGTGTTCAACGACGAGCAATACCTGGGGCTCGGGCCAGGGACTGGGATCATCATCCTCGACCAGTCGGCCATCCTGTTCGCCGACCTGCTGCCGATCAATGATGTCACAACGGTAACCAACTTCACCTTCTTCTCCCCGCCCGACACAACGACCCTGAACCTGGTCGACGGCCCAATCTTTAACGGCTCCCTGACCGCTCAGTTCAATAGTGGGGCTGCCCCCACGTTCGAGCTGATGAACTTCGCGAACAAGACCAATGTGAGCATCAACGGATCATTTATTGGAACAAGCTTAACCATCAATAATCCGACCCCCGCGGATGGGCTGGTGACGCTCGAGCTCAACGCGGGTGAAGGCACCGACCAGGCCACCTTGATCGCGACTCCGGCGGGAGTCGCCCTGTCCATCAACCTGCTCCAGGCCAATGATACGGCGAATGTGGATAGCGGTGGACTCGCCCCTGGAACGACTCCGATTCTTGATGGCGGCCCGAACTTCGACGTCCTGACCTACGACGCGGGGGGTGCCTTGATCAGCATCCTCCCCGGGGGATCTCCAGGCGAGGTGCTGCTTGGGAGAACGGGGTTCGGAACGCTCGACGCTCGCAATTTCGAGCAGGTCGTCATCACCAACGCCGCCCCCATCCCCCCTATCGTCGGCCCTGTCGAAACGGTTCAAGGGGTGGAGGGAACTACGATCATCGATGCCACCCTCGCCACCTTCACCAGCGCGGCGCCTGGCGCGAAGGGGGCCGACTTTCTCGCGACCATCGTCTGGGGAGATGGCACGACCACAGCGGGAAGCATTCTCCAGGATGCCAGTAACCCAAGCGTCTTCTACGTGACGGGCTCGCACACGTACGGCCTCCAGGGGGCGTACATCGCCGACATCACGATTGCCTCGCTCGGGCACTCGGGGACCGAGGTCGTCAACGGCGTCCCCATCACGATCCTCACCCCGGCGAGCGACCCCGTCACAACGACCGCTGACGTTCAGATCGCCAACGCCCCCCTGTCCGTCAACGTCTTCTCCGTCACGGGAACCGAAGGGATCGCGATTCCAGCCGGCGCGATCGCGACGTTCCAGGACTCGGGCGGGGCCCATCCGGTCAGCGATTACACGGCGACGATCACCATCCTCGACGCGAACAACAACGTCGTCCTCAGCGTTCCGGCGGCATCGATCGTCGCGCAAGGCGCGGTGGGCAGTTTCGAGGTGAACGCCCCCGCCTTCACACTCCCCAAGGCGGGCACTTACACGATCCTCGTCTCGGTCACCGACACCACGCTCCCCCAGCCGACCACCCAGACGGGAAGCGCCCAGGCGGTGATCGCCAACTCCACCCTGACGGCGACCGGAACGGCGATCAATGCCACGGAAGGCCAGCCCTTCAATGGCCTGGTCGCCACCTTCACAGACTCGAACCCTAGCTCAACGACAAGCGACTTCACCGCCACGATCCTCTGGGGAGATGGGCACCAGTCGCTCGGCACCTTGGCGCAAACCGGTCCGGGCACCTTCTCGGTCTCCGGCTCGAACACCTACGCCGAGGCAGGGTCATACATCGCCATCGTCACGATCCAGAAGACCGGTGGGCCATCGGTGGTCGCCGCCTCGACCGCGACGGTTAGCGCCGTGCCGATCGTGGCCAACGGCCTCGCGATTTCGGCCGCCGAGGCTCAGCCCTTCGACGGAGAGGTCGCCACCTTCACCAACGCGAACCCCCTTGCGTCGGCCCAGGATTTCACGGCCTCGATTGACTGGGGCGATGGCTCGCCGACCTCGCCGGGGACCATCACGCAAGGCGCCGATGGCACCTTCTTCGTCTCGGGTCGCCATACTTACAGCACGGCCACTTCCCCCGGCTCTCCGCTGACCGTCACGGTAACGATCCAATCCAAAGGGGGGGCCAACGCCACGGCCAACGGTTCGGCCACGGTCTTTAGCGCCGCGCTGAACGCGACCGGATCCACGATCTCGGCCGTGGAACAGACGCCGTTCACCGGGCTCGTCGCCACCTTCACCGACTCGGGCGGGGCCAAGCCCGCGGGATCTTACTCGGTTGTGATTGACTGGGGCGATGGCACGACCTCCGCGCCAACTTCGGTATCCGCCATGGGTTCCGGGCCGTTCGGCACCACCTATACGGTCGATGGCACACACACCTACGCCAAGGAAGGTGTGTATGCGACCCGGATCACGATCACCTCGCCTGGTGGCAGCGTCGCCGTGGGTACCGGGTCGGCGGTCGTGGCCAACGCCGCCATCGTCGCCCAGGTCCTTCCTCTCTCCGCCACGCAGTGGGTTCCCCTCTCCAACGTCGTCGTGGCCACTTTCACCGACCTGGGAGGAGCGGAGGGAGTTGACCACTACGAGGCGACGATCGACTGGGGCGACGGGACACCTCGGTCCGGTGGAATCGTCGTGAAGGACGGAACAACGTTCCGCGTGCTCGGCAGTCATACGTACGAGACGCTCGGCGCGTTCACCGTGGGCGTCGTCATCCGCAACCACAGCGGCGCCGCGACAACCGCCCACGGCACCGCCCAGGTCTCGCCCTCCACCGTTCCGCTCGTGCTGACGGGCCAGCTCAGCCCATCCAGCGATACCGGCATCTCTCAGACCGATGGGATCACCAGCGACACGACCCCAACCTTCGAGGGAACGTCCGACCCAGGGGCCGCGGTCCGACTCGTCGCGATCCGGTCCGACCAGCCGAGCGTTGTCATCCCTCTCGGAAATACCCTTACCGACGCCTCGGGCCACTGGCAAATCACCAGTGGACTGCTGACCGACGGCACCTACACCGTCGTCGCTTCGGCCGTCGGTAAGAACGGGGTTTCGACCGCCACGCTCGTCCTTCCTCCCCTGGTGATCGATACCGTGGGGCCAACGGTCTCGAGCCTTCGGTTCGACCCGCTGCTCGGCCAATTGACGGCCGGGCTCCAGGACAACCTCGCTGGGCTCGATCAACGCAGCCTGCGCGACGGGTCGAACTTCGCCTTCGCCAAACTCCGCGGCGGACGTTTGGGGCAGTACCTCGTCACCAGTCTCGACGTCTCCCCCTTCACCTCGGGGAGTGCCCCGCAAACCGTCTCGATTATCGTGAATGGCGGGCGCCGAATTCGAGGCGGCCGGTATGCCTTGACCATCCTCTCAGGAGGCGTGCGGGACATCGCGGGCAACGCCCTCGACGGCGAGTTTTACGGCTACTTCCCCTCCGGCAACCGGATCCCCGGGGGCAACTTCGCGGCGAGGTTTGATCGGGTTCACCGACGCATCTCGGTCCCCATGCCGTTCCAATCCACCGCCACTCCCAATACCCAACCCGGCGCCCCCGGCCAGCCTGGCGTGATCGGCTCGCGGTCCGCCGCACTCCACGCCCACGACCTCGCGCTGGCGTCCATCGCAGGACAGTCTCGACGGAAGGGAACTCGTTAAACCACGGATCTGACCAATTTATATAACCCAATTCACAGGTCTTTCATATCCCGCGATCTGGGCAATGGATGTTCGGGCCAATACCTCCTGGGTATTGGCCCGAATTTCTTCCAGAATGGTGCCGAGGGCCTGGTGCGCGGGGCCTTGAGCTTCGCGAGGAGGGTCGCCAGGCCCTTCGATCGCGGTAAGAACCTCACCGAGCGAGATTTGCTCGGCCGGGCGGGAAAGGCGATAGCCCCCCGACGACCCGCGCTGGCTATGAACCAGTCCGGCGGCCTTCAGTTGAATCAAGATTTGAACAAGGTAGCGTTCAGGAATGGCATGAGCCTCGGCGATCTCACGGATTCGCACCGGCTGCTGACTCACCTCATGCCTCGCGAGCGCGATGACCGCGAGGCAAGCGTATTCCGCCCTTGCCGAGAGCTTCATAAAAAATTAGCAGGAAACCCACCTCTTTAGAGGTGGGAGGAATGCGTGTTCCTTCCCGCTCCTCTTGACAAAAAATCAGTTGACATGGATAATCCACCCATCACCCGAAGGCACTCCC